>Ga0233395_1000891_pt1 | contig 15151 bp, 16 predicted proteins | sample 27DmetaG_FD_186029 | JGI IMG/M metagenome (GOLD analysis project Ga0233395, IMG submission 186029) | Seawater microbial communities from Monterey Bay, California, United States - 27D | ecosystem: Environmental > Aquatic > Marine > Coastal | place: USA: California | collected 2016-10-12 | reverse complement strand
CTGTCGATGCCCAGGCCTGTCCAGAGGATGCAATGATCCTGGATGCCGGGGCTGAAACTGTCGCGCGCATTGGCGCATGTTTGGCCGGTGCCCGCACTTTGATTTGGAATGGACCGCTTGGCGCTTTTGAACTGCAGCCCTTTGACCGCGCCACCAATGCCGCAGCGCAATCGGCCGCAACCCTGACCAAAATGGGCAAGCTGATCTCGGTGGCCGGAGGTGGCGATACGGTGGCTGCGCTCAACCAAGCCGGCGCAGCCGATGGCTTTAGCTATATCTCCACCGCGGGCGGTGCATTTTTGGAATGGATGGAGGGCAAAGATTTGCCGGGCGTCGCTGCGCTTACCGCCTAAGATCGTTGAGCACGCCCTAATTTCAGACCGTTAGCGCCACCAATATTGAAGCTTTGCGCCAAGCCGCCTAAACCTCTTTCATAGCTTCAATTTTGAGTCGGTAGTCAGCATGTCACATCAGGAACAACGAGACTTAATTCGGGCCGGCCAAGGCTTTATTGCCGCGTTAGATCAAAGCGGTGGCTCGACCCCCAAAGCTCTGGCCGCCTATGGGGTTGATGCGAAAGCCTTCTCCAGTGATGCCGAAATGTTTGATATGATCCACGCGATGCGCAGCCGAATTGTGCGCTCTTCTGACTTCACAGGCAGTAAAGTGGTCGGCGCGATTCTCTTTGAAGATACGATGGATCGGGATTTCGAGGGGCAACCGGCGCCGCAATATTTGTGGCAGCAACGTGGCGTTGTGCCATTTTTGAAGGTCGACAAGGGCCTGCAAGACACAGCCGAAGACGTGCAATTACTCAAACCGATGCCAGATCTGGACAGTGTTTTGCAGCGCGCCGCAGCATTGGGCATTTTTGGCACGAAGATGCGCTCTGTGATTCATGGTGCCAACCGCGAGGGCATCTCTCAAATTGTTGCGCAGCAATTTGAGATCGGCGCGCAGATCATCGCCCAGGGTCTGACACCTATTCTAGAGCCAGAGATTTCAATCACAATTGCGGACAAGCCAGACGCGGAAAATATTTTGCGCGATACGCTCTTGAGCCATCTCGATGCTCTGCCCGCCGATCAAACGGTGATGCTCAAACTCACACTGCCCGAAACGGCCAATCTTTACAGCAGCCTTTGCCAACACCCGCGCGTTCTGTCGGTTGTCGCACTCTCAGGCGGCTATAGCCGCGCAGAGGCCAATGCGCGCCTGTCTCAAAACAGCACGATGATTGCCAGCTTCTCCCGCGCCCTCACCGAAGGGCTATCTGCAGACCAAACAGATGCGGAGTTTGGTCAAACCTTGGGGCAAACCATAGATGAGATCTACAGCGCCTCAATCGCAGGATAAAATTTAAAAGAAAAACGAATCAGGGGATTCACAAGGATCGCCTGACATGTCATACTGTTTAAAAGCCCGTGAGAGGCATAGGCAGTACATGAGACAGCGCAGCATCCCTCCAGTTGGCCCTCTGGCCGTGACATTTGTGTCCCTGACATTGGCCGCCTATTTCATATTTTCCGCCATTCAAGGCGATTACGGCATTTTGCGCCGCGCGGCCTACCAAGCAGAAGCCGATGAGTTGCAGCGAAAATTGAGCACAGTGCAACGTTCAATTTCCCAACTGGAAAACAAAACTCTGCGCCTGTCAGATCACTATTTAGATCTTGATCTCTTGGACCAACAGGCTCGTGATATTCTAGGCTTCATTCGCCCCGATGAAATCGTCATCCAGTAAATCAATCTAATTACCTCAATTAATTTTATAAAATAAATTGTTCACATTTGCAATCAACCTGTGATAAAGAATAGTTTAACGCTAAACTATTTTTACGAGGTCCCGATGGCGGCTAAAAAAACAAGCAAGACAAATGTCTCGAAGGACGATTTGCTGCATTACTACCGCGAAATGCTGCTGATCCGGCGATTTGAAGAAAAGGCCGGCCAGCTCTATGGCATGGGTTTGATTGGTGGTTTTTGTCATCTCTACATCGGTCAAGAAGCAGTTGTGGTGGGACTCGAAGCGGCAGCAGAGGAAGGCGACAAGCGTGTGACCTCCTACCGCGATCACGGCCATATGCTGGCCTGTGGCATGGAAGCCAACGGCGTTATGGCCGAGCTGACCGGTCGCAGCGGCGGATATTCCAAAGGCAAAGGCGGCTCGATGCATATGTTCTCGAAAGAGAAGCATTTCTACGGAGGTCACGGCATTGTGGGAGCGCAGGTGCCCATCGGTGCAGGCCTGGCATTTGCCGATAAATATCTCGGCAATGGCCGGGTAACCTTTGCATATTTCGGAGATGGCGCAGCCAATCAGGGCCAGGTTTACGAAACATTCAACATGGCAGCGCTTTGGGATCTTCCAGTGGTTTTTGTGATTGAAAACAACCAATACGCCATGGGCACATCACAGCAACGCTCCACTTCATCCGCAGAAATCTACGAACGCGGCCGCGCCTTTGGCATTCCAGGCGAAGCGATTGATGGCATGGATGTTTTGGCGGTAAAAGCAGCTGGCGAGACTGCCGTGGCGCATTGCCGCTCTGGCAAGGGCCCCTACATACTCGAGATTAAAACCTACCGCTACCGCGGCCACTCAATGTCCGATCCCGCCAAATACCGGACACGCGAAGAGGTCCAGAAAATTCGTGAAGAAAAAGACGCCATTGAACATGTGCGCGATCTGCTCCTGACCGGTAAACATTGCAGCGAAGAGGATCTCAAGGCAATCGACAAGGACATTAAAGCCGTGGTCAACGAAAGCGCGGAATTTGCAAAACAAAGCCCAGAACCGGCTTTGGATGAACTTTGGACAGATATTTACGCACAGGCGGAGGCTTAACCCATGGCGATTGAAATTTTGATGCCCGCACTGTCTCCCACAATGGAAGAAGGCACCCTGGCCAAATGGCTGGTTGCTGAAGGTGATAAGGTCAGTTCAGGCGATATCCTGGCTGAAATTGAAACCGACAAAGCAACAATGGAATTCGAAGCGGTTGATGAGGGAATAATTGGCAAACTATTGATCGCAGAAGGAACGGCCAATGTGGCTGTCAACTCTGCCATTGCCGTTTTGCTTGACGAGGGTGAGAGCCTATCTGATGCCGCCTCTCCGGCCCAGACGGCCGCCCCAGCAGCCAGCGCTGCTGCGCAAACGCCGGCAACGCCAACCAGCGCACCTGCGCAAGCCCCCGTTGCTGTGCAGGTCGTCGAACATGATGTGCCAGCCGGCACGTCGTTTAAAAGCCTAACCGTGCGCGAAGCCATCCGCGAAGCCATGTCCGAGGAGATGCGCTTTGATGAGACGGTCTACCTCATGGGTGAAGAGGTGGCCGAATATCAAGGCGCTTATAAGATCTCGCAAGGTATGCTCGATGAGTTCGGATCCAAACGCGTGATTGATACGCCAATTACCGAGCATGGGTTTGCCGGCATTGCCGTCGGTGCCGCCTTTGGTGGGCTAAAGCCTGTTGTCGAATTTATGACCTTCAACTTCGCCATGCAGGCGATGGATCATATCATCAACTCTGCGGCCAAGACCCTCTATATGTCCGGTGGTCAGATGGGCGCGCCGATGGTATTTCGTGGCCCCAATGGTGCAGCGGCCCGCGTCGGAGCGCAGCATAGCCAAGACTATGCGGCCTGGTATGCCCATATCCCTGGGCTCAAAGTCGTGATGCCATATTCGGCAGATGATGCCAAAGGTCTGCTCAAATCAGCCATTCGCGATCCCAACCCGGTGATCTTTTTGGAGAATGAAATTCTCTATGGCCAGAGCTTCCAAGTCCCAGACTTGCCCGATTACACCGTGCCTCTTGGCAAGGCGCGCATCTGGCGCGAGGGCAATGACATCACATTGGTCAGCTTCGGCATTGGGATGAAATATGCGCTGGAAGCCGCAGATCAACTGGCTGAGATGGGCGTCAGTGCGGAAGTTATTGACCTGCGCTGTTTACGTCCCTTGGACACCGCCACGGTGGTGAACTCTGTGAAAAAGACCAATCGCTGCGTCACCATCGAAGAAGGTTTCCCGGTCTGCTCTATCGGTAGCCATATCTCCTCTGTTCTGATGCAGGAGGCTTTTGATTATCTAGATGCCCCCGTTATAACCTGCACAGGCAAAGACGTTCCCATGCCCTATGCGGCCAATCTTGAGAAACTTGCCCTGGTCACCACTGATGAAGTGATGACAGCGGCCAAATCTGTCCTCTACCGTTAAGGAGCGCCCCATGGCACTTGAAATTCTTATGCCGGCCCTATCACCCACGATGGAAGAGGGAACCCTGGCCAAATGGTTGGTTGCTGAAGGAGATAGGGTTCAATCTGGCGATCTTTTGGCTGAGATTGAAACCGACAAAGCGACAATGGAGTTTGAAGCCGTTGATGAGGGCGTCATCGGCAAACTCTTGGTGGCCGAAGGCACTGCGAATGTGAAGGTCAATTCGGCCATCGCCATTTTGCTCGAAGAGGGTGATGCGGCGGATGCAACCGCCTCGCCGCCAGCTCAAGGCACCGCAGCCGCTGCTCCTGTGACCGCAGAGGAGAGCACAGCGCGTGCGCCAGCTCCAAGCGCACCACCCAGTGCCGCGCCTGCCGCCATGAGCTCGAATGACGGCACACGCATTTTCGCCTCCCCCCTGGCCCGGCGCATTGCTGCCAATCAAGGGTTGGATCTGACGCAGATCAGCGGATCCGGGCCCAAAGGGCGAATTGTCAAAGCCGATGTGAGTGGCATCCCTGCCGCAGCCGCGGCCTCCTCTGCCGCCGCAGCGCCCCTCGCCGGCGCTCCCGGACCCGCAGCCTCACTGCCCAGCTCCACAAGTGCCGCCAGCGTGGAGGCGCTTTATCAGGGCCGCAGCTATAAAACCGTGTCTTTGGACGGGATGCGCAGGGTGATTGCCGACCGGTTGACCGAAGCCAAGCAAACCATCCCGCATTTCTACCTCCGCCGTGACATTCAGCTCGACAATCTGCTCAAGCTGCGCAGTGAGGTGAACGCGGGGCTTGCAGCCCGAGGTGTGAAGCTCTCTGTGAATGATTTTATCATCAAAGCCTGCGCCATGGCGCTACAAAGCGTTCCGGCGGCCAATGCAGTTTGGGCCGGTGACCGCGTTTTACAAATGGAAGCGTCCGATATCTCCGTCGCCGTTGCCATTGAGGGGGGATTGTTCACTCCGGTCCTGCTCGACGCTGACAGCAAATCTTTGTCAAAATTAGCGGTTGAGATGAAAGGTCTCGCCGCCCGCGCCCGCAGCCGCAAATTGGCGCCCCATGAATATCAGGGCGGCAGTTTCTCAATCTCAAATCTTGGCATGATGAGCATTGATAACTTTGATGCGGTGATTAACCCACCGCAAGGGGCTATTCTCGCGGTCGGAGCTGGCAAGAAACGCCCGGTTGTGGACGCGGATGGCACGCTAAGCGTGGCGACTGTCATGTCCGTCACCATGTCCGTGGACCACCGGGTGATTGACGGGGCTTTAGGCGCCGAATTACTCGATTCGATTGTTCACAATCTCGAGCACCCCCTGTGTATGCTGGCGTAAGCGCCGGCTCATAATCATTAAAAAAACCCGGCTCAGCCAATACTAAATCGGGTTTTTTTATGACACTGCGTGCCCTTGGGCCGCTCAGCCTAGGAGTTGATCCATGGTGATGGAAGGTTGCTCGCAGCCAGCCTCTCCCACAATCTTTGCAGGAACCCCAGCAACTGTTTTGCAAGGCGGCACCTCATGGAGCACCACAGAGCCAGCGGCAATCCTGCTGCAATGGCCAACTTTGATATTGCCCAAAACCTTTGCCCCCGCCCCAATCAAAACACCATTGCCGATCTTTGGGTGACGTTCATCATCTTGCTTGCCCGTACCGCCCAAGGTTACCGAGTGCAACATTGAAACATTGTCTCCCACCACAGCCGTCTCACCGATTACGATAGAATGCGCGTGATCAATCATAAGTCCGCGTCCGATAACGGCTGCGGGATGAATATCAATGCCAAAGACTTCTGAAATTCGAGATTGAAAAAAATACGCCAAGTCTTTGCGCCCATCACGCCAGAGGGCATGGCCAACGCGATAGGCTTGAACAGCTTGGAAGCCTTTGAAAAACAACAAAGGCTGAGTCAAATTATGGCAAGCTGGATCACGTTCACGCACCGCCATGAGATCGGCGCGCGAATAGGCACCCAGACCCTCATATTGGATGGTGTGATCGGCAATTTCGCGCAGCATTTGCTCGGGCATTTCGGCTGACGCCAGCTTCAGTGCAATACGGTAGGACAGGGCTTGCTCAAAGCTGCTGTGATGCAGAATGCTGGAATGGATCATAGCCCCTAAGAGTGGCTCCTGCGTCAATGCGCTTTGCGCTTGCCGCAGCATTTTATCCCAAACCGGGTCTATGGTCTCCAATTGCGCTGCTGTTTGTGCCATGGGTCAATCCTCTGGTAGAACTTTGCTTTTCACTACATAGGCAGATTACCAAACTTATCAACCTATCTGCGGAGATGTTTCACCTGACACAGGCGACCCGGGCAACTCGAAATTCTTGAAAAGACCTCGGCATCACCCGAGCCGCCCAGGCAGTTTCTACCTTCCGTGCGTGCTGACCTGGCATGTTTTAGGGATCTTTGACGCGACAAACCGTGAACCGAAGTTTGCGAAACAAGCCAGGACCAAAACTTTCAGAGAGCTGCGCCTCTTGCAGCTCTAACACGCCATGCGCAGCATCGGCGAAGCGCATCGCGGCATCCGTGCTTTAAAGTGGTATGCGAGGAGTTTGGCCGAAAGGTGTAAAACCTTTAAAACCTTTGCGAGCGGTCACATTGACAAAGCCTTACGGCTATCGGGATGCTTCAATTTTGCGCCAAGCGGCAACATTGCGATTGTGCTCTTTGAGAGTCACCGCAAAGGCATGGCCACCGGTGCCGTCTGCTACGAAAAATATAAAATCCGTCTCGGCCGGTTTCAGCGCCGCTTGCAAGCTGGCCAAGCCCGGATTGGCAATAGGCGTTGGCGGCAGACCACGGTTTACATAGGTATTCCAAGGGGTGTCTTTGCGCAGTTCGCTTTTGCGCAGACCCCGGCCCAAGGGTCCCTTGCCCAGGGTCACCCCATAAATAACGGTCGGATCCGTTTGCAGCGGCATACCCTTTTCCAATCTATTGCCAAAAACTGAGGCCACTGTGAAACGTTCATCGGCCACACCGGTCTCTTTTTCGATGATGGACGCTAAGATCAGCAGCTCCTCCATCGTCTCAACGGGTGTGCTATCACTACGCTGCGCCCAAACCTCAGCCAGGCGGCGCTCTTGCGCTTGCAGCATCCGCGCGAGCAGTTCTTGACGCAGATCGCCTGCTTTGATCTCGTAACTGTCCGGTGCCAAGGCGCCCTCTGCGGGAAGCTGTGCAATATCACCCGTCAAAATGTCGATGGCTTTGAGGGCTTCGAGCACTTGCCAACTGGTCGTGCCCTCTACGATTGCAATCCGAATGCGCGTATCGCCTTGGCCAATCACCCGAAGATAGGCTTCCGGTGCTGTGTCATCAGCGGGGGTAAAACGCGCAACTTCCGCATAGCTGTTCGACACTGGATCCAGTTCCCGCACCAAAACCGTGCTGCGTGTGACCCCCACGCGATAAACCACCTCCGTGCCACAGGTATTGCGGCCACTGGTGGTGATTTGATCTGCAATTTCTGCCATAGACGCGCCCGCTGGAATCAAGAAACTACCAGCTTTGAGGCGGCCAGATTTATCGGTATAATCGGCTCCGATATTGAATAATTCTTTGCTTTGAACCGCGCCCTTATCCCGCAGATAAACGGAAACTTTCTGCATCGAGCTGCCGGGTTCGACTTTGAGGCAGATGGCCTCTGTCAAGGGACCAGTGTTGTAATACTCCGTTTTTAGAAGCGTCATGATCCCGCCAATCAGGAAGAGACCGATAACAATCAAGGTTATTGCATTGGAAGCAATATTTCGCCACATATTATGCAAATTTCCCGAAAATGACGCTGGCATTCGTGCCGCCAAAACCGAAGGAATTCGATAGAGCAACATTGATCTGGCGTTCTACCTTGGCATTTGGTGCCAGATCAATCGGTGTCTCCACCGCAGGATTGTCCAGATTGATGGTCGGAGGGGCAACTTGATCGCGAATGGCCAGAATGCTAAAGATCGCCTCTATTGCGCCCGCCGCGCCCAGCAAATGCCCGCATGAGGATTTGGTGGATGACATGGTCACACCAGAGGCAGCATCACCCAATAAACGCTCCACCGCGCTCAGTTCAATGGTATCGGCCATCGTCGACGTACCATGAGCATTGATATAATCAATCGCGTGGGGCTCGAGGCCCGCATTTTTAAGGGCTGCTCGCATAGACCGCTCGCCGCCCTCACCGGTTTCGGATGGGGCGGTGATATGATAGGCGTCCCCAGACATGCCATAGCCTAAAACCTCTGCGTAAATTTTCGCGCCGCGCGCTTTGGCATGTTCCAGCTCTTCAAGGACAACCACACCGGCCCCCTCACCCATCACAAAGCCATCTCTGTCCCCATCATAGGGGCGGCTGGCCTTTGTTGGATCCGCTTCTGATTTAGTCGACAAAGCTTTGCAGGCATTAAAACCAGCGATACCAATCTCACAGATTGAGCTTTCAGCGCCGCCTGCCACCATAACATCCGCATCACCAAACATGATCAAACGGCTTGCATCGCCAATGGCATGTGCACCGGTCGAGCAGGCCGTTACAACCGCATGGTTCGGCCCCTTAAATCCATATTTGATGCTCACCTGTCCCGAGACCAGATTGATCAATGCCCCAGGAATAAAGAATGGCGAAACCCGCCGCGGACCTCTTTTGTCAATCAACAAAGCCGTTTCGGCAATGGTTTGCAAACCGCCTATACCAGATCCGATCATCACGCCGGTGCGCTCAAGATCCGCATCTGCCTGAGGCATCCATCCACTGTCCTGCACAGCTTGCTGAGCGGCGGCCATACCAAAAAGAATGAAATCGTCAATTTTTCGCCGCTCTTTGGGCTCCAAATAGGCATCGCCATTAAAGGTGCCATTCGTCCCATCACCCAGTGGCACTTCGCAGGCGTATTTCGTAATCACATTGCTGGTATCGAATTTCTCAATCATCCCTGCACCGGAGGCTCCTGCGAGCAAACGCTCCCAGGTCGCTTCAACCCCATCCGCCAAAGGCGATACCATTCCAAGCCCAGTTACTACGACACGACGCATCTTGATCTCCAATTTTGATCTCTGGTCAATTATGATCTAAACCTATCCGTAGGTCAGCCCCCAATTTTGGAATAATTACTGGGGGGTAGAAATGAAAACGGCACCCAAGAAGGATGCCGCAGTCGAAAGTCAAGGTGCTGAAATTAAACGGCTTCAGAGATATGCTTGACAGCGTCACCGAATGTTTGGATTGTTTCCGCTGCATCATCGGGAATTTCAATTCCAAACTCTTCTTCGAAAGCCATAACCAGTTCAACTGTGTCCAGGCTATCTGCGCCAAGGTCATCGATAAAAGATGCATTATCAACAACTTTATCTTCCTCAACACCCAAGTGTTCTACAACAATTTTCTTAACACGGTCAGCGACGTCGCTCATATCTCAGATCCTTATTCATTCCGGGGCTTGCGCCCGTTGTTCTCCGCACAACTTGCGGTCTTGATGTGCTTCAACATCGAAGCGGTAGATCCCCGTTTTGCCACAGGGGGCCGATGTGAGCACGAAAAGGCGCAAATCACGTCGTTGCGCCGCCTATAGCACAGGATGGCCGGGGGGCAAATGTTTTGTCGCCTGCAATTCCAAATAGGCAAAAAACCTCTAAAGCATGGCCATGCCGCCGTTGACATGCAACGTAGCCCCCGTCGTGTAGCCCGCTTCATCACTTGCCAGATAAAGGGCCGCGGCCGCAATTTCGCCAGAACTGCCCATTCGTCCAGCCGGCACTTGAGATAAAATTCCCGTTTTTTGATCTTCTGTCAATTTGTCGGTCATGGCGGTGGTGATGAAACCGGGCGCTATGCAATTGACAGTGATGCCCCGCGTGGCCACCTCATAGGCCAATGATTTCGACATGGCCACAACGCCGGCTTTAGAGGCGGCATAATTGGCCTGCCCTGGATTGCCTGTCGCCCCAACAATGGATGATACATTGATGATCCGGCCCCAGCGGGCTTTCATCATGCCACGCATCACGCCTTTGCACAGGCGCATGGTGCTGGTCAGATTGATGTCGAGAACCGACGTCCATTCGTCATCGGACATGCGCATGAAGAGGTTGTCGCGGGTCACGCCAGCGTTATTGACCAAAATATCTACGCTGCCCATGGCGTCAGCAGCCTGTTTGGGCAGAGCCATCACCGCCTCGGCATCCGAAAGGTTGCACGGCAAGACATGCGCGCGCGACCCCAACTCATCTGCCAAAGCCTGTAGCGGCTCCACGCGAGTCCCCGAGAGGGCCACGCTCGCCCCTGCCGCATGCAGCGCCTTGGCAATTTCCCCGCCAATGCCGCCAGAGGCTCCAGTGATCAAAGCGTTTTTTACATCCAAACGAAACATGTGATTCTCCTAAATTCGTCATTATTTCCAACCGGCGCACTGACCAAAATGTGATCTTTAGGCGCCAGCAGCACCTTGCAGCTTGGCGATATCCTCAGGGCTCCCAATCGCCTGACACGCAATCGCCCGGTCGATGCGGCGGATCATGCCAGACAAAGCCTTACCTGCGCCAACTTCCCAAACCTCGGTCACACCCCCGGCCGCCAAATAGGACATAGTTTCGCGCCAACGCACAGCGCCGGTGACCTGCTCCACCAAAAGCGAACGGATCAGTTCTGGGTCTGAGACGGCGCTGGCCCGCACATTGGCGATCAAAGGCACTGACGGCGCGCTTATCTCCACCTCTGCCAAGGCCTGCGCCATGCGGTCCGCGGCTGGCTGCATCAAAGCGCAATGGAAGGGCGCGCTCACCGGTAAAAGCACAGCGCGTTTCGCACCGGCCTCCTTGGCCAGATCCACAGCGCGCTCAACAGCCGCTTTATGACCTGAAACGACAACCTGTCCTGGGTCATTGTCATTGGCCGCCTGGCACACCTCGCCTTGCGCGGCCGCTGCCGCCACGGCACTGACGGCGGCGAAATCCAACCCTAAGATCGCAGCCATGGCACCGATGCCAACCGGCACAGCCTCCTGCATGGCTGAGCCACGAATGCGCAATAAACGGGCCGTATCGGCAATGCTCATCGCCCCTGCCGCCGCCAGAGCGGAATATTCACCGAGCGAATGCCCCGCCACAAAAAAGGCCGTTTCAAGTCCCAGTCCTTCCACCTGCAGCGCCCGGACAGCCGCCAAAGACGTCGCCATCAAAGCGGGCTGCGCATTGGCTGTGAGGGTCAATGTTTCAATCTCCCCATTCCAAATCAGACCCGATAGGTCCTGCCCCAAAGCGTCATCAACTTCTTCAAACACAGCTTTTGCCGCCGGGTAGCTGTCCGCAAGATCTTGGCCCATGCCGACGGTCTGAGCCCCTTGACCTGGAAAAACAAATGCCCGCATTTTGATCCTCTTTTGAAACTTCGGTTTTTCTTGGCATATCCCCTGTCACGCCTCACCGCAACGGTTTACCGCAGCCGCGCTGCGAGTGCTCCGGGCAAGGGAACACGCGGGCGCTTTGAAAATCAATTTTAAAACCGCGGACATGCGCCGTAAACCTTGCACCTTTTCCCCAGCTGTGGCAAAGGCAGCCATCCGCAGGTAAACCTTCTCCCGTGTGGCCTCTCGTGATCAGACTGCGGTCTTAACTCTGATCTTTGAAGCGCACCTAAAAAATAGGAAAGTACATGTCATTTTATGAGCATGTCTTCATTATGCGTCAGGACCTGTCGAACACACAGGCCGAAGCATTGATCGAAGAATTTTCCAATGTTCTGAGCGCAAACGGCGGGTCCGTCGTTGAGCAGGAATATTGGGGCGTCAAAACCATGGCGTATAAAGTCAACAAAAACCGCAAGGGCCACTATGCCTTTTTGAAAACAGATGCGCCTTCGGCCGCTATTTCCGAAATGGAACGCCTGATGGCATTGCATGAAGATGTCATGCGCACATTGACCATCCGCGTGAAAGGTCACGAAGAAGGCCCCTCCGTTCAAATGCAAAAACGTGACGACCGCGGTGATCGCAGTGAACGTCGCGAACGCCGGTCTTAAGGAGCGCTAAACCATGGGAACAAAACCATTTTTCCGCCGCCGGAAGGTCTGCCCTTTCTCCGGTGAGAATGCACCGAAAATCGATTACAAAGACACACGTCTTTTGCAGCGCTACATCTCTGAGCGTGGCAAAATCGTGCCGTCCCGTATCACCGCAGTATCTGCAAAGAAACAACGTGAGCTGGCTCGCGCCATCAAACGTGCACGTTTCTTGGCACTGCTGCCCTACGCTGTGAAATAAGGAGCCAAGCACATGCAAGTTATCCTTATGGAACGTGTGGCCAAATTGGGCCAAATGGGCGATGTTGTGAATGTAAAGCAGGGCTTTGCCCGCAACTTCCTGATCCCAACAGGCAAAGCGATGCGCGCCTCCGCCGCCAATATCGCAGCATTCGAAGCGCAAAAAGCACAGCTCGAAGCGCGCAACCTGGAAACCAAAGTGGAGGCGGCAGCCTTGGCTGCCAAGCTCGATGGTCAGCAATTTATTGTGATTCGGTCAGCCTCTGACGCTGGTTCGCTTTACGGCTCTGTTACCATCCGCGATGCGGCCGAAGCGGCCTCTGAAGCCGGATTCAGCCTGGACAAAAAGCAGGTTGTTTTGATGGCGCCAATCAAAGATCTGGGCATCCACGATGTCTCTGTGCGACTGCACCCTGAAGTTGACGTCAAAATTGAACTGAACGTAGCCCGTTCGGTTGAAGAGGCGGAGCTGCAAGCGGCAGGCAAGTCCATCCAAGATCTCGCGGCAGAAGAAGAAGCAGCAGCTGAGTTCGAAATTCAAGAATTGTTTGACGATATCGGCGCTGCCGGCATGGATGACTTTGGCGATGACGATGGGCCAAAGGCTTCCGCGGGTGACGCATCGGATGACGAAGAGGCTTAAGACCCCTACTCTATCCAGTCAAAACATTTAGACGCCGCTCTGTCTCAGGGCGGCGTTTTGCTTGGCGCAAGGCCGCAATTGCCATGGACCCTGCCTATAAAAAAAGCCATCCTCAGACAAGGATGGCATGATGACCCTATAGGAAGCTTCAGCCGGGTAGCCTAGAGCTGAACCGTGCCCGCATCCCACTTCAAAAAGGAGATGCGGGCGTGGTCAATTTATTCGTCGTCCATTGCTTCCACGGCTTTTTGAAGCTCATCTTTTGAGACTTCTTTGTCGGTCACTGTGGCCAATTCAAAGACGTAATCAACAACTTTATCTTCAAACAAAGGCGCCCGCATTTGCTGCTGCATCTGTGGGTTTTGTTGCACAAATTCAAAGAATTCGCGCTCTTGGCCTGGATATTGACGGGCTTGGTTCATCATCGCCTGAGTCATTTCCGCGTCGGTGACTTGGATTTCAGCTTTTTGGCCCAACTCAGCCAATAGAAGGCCCAAGCGCACGCGGCGTTCAGCCAGTGTATTGTGCTCATCTGTGGATACAATCTCAGGATGATCGTGGCCCTGCACGTCAGGATTTTCGTCATGCCAAAGTTGGTGAGCTATCTGCCCCGCTTCAGCTTCTACCAATGATGGGGGCAATTCAAATTTCACCATCTTATCCAATGCATCAAGTAGATGACGCTTTTGAACAGCGCGGGCTGCGCCAGCATATTCGGCCTCTAAACGCTCTGTGATCTGACCTGTCAAAGCAGCCAAATCTTCAGCGCCAAATTTAGTGGCCAGCTCATCATTGATCTCAGCCGCCTTCGGGGCTTTGACAGCCTTAATTTTGCATTCAAAAACCGCGTCTTTGCCGGCTAGGTTTTCAGCGCCATATTCTTCTGGGAACGTGACATTCACCTCAACCTCTTCGCCAAGTTTTACGCCGACGAGCTGTGCTTCAAAACCGGGAATGAAGGAATTCGATCCCAAAACCAGCGGATAATCTTCCGCAGCGCCGCCCTCAAAGGCTTCGCCGTCGACTTTACCAAGAAAATCAATGGTCACTTGGTCGCCATCTTTCGCCTTTGTCCCTTTTTTGCGATCTGCGAAATCCTGTGCAGTCTCCGCCAAATTCGCGAGGGCTTCATCAACAGAGGCCTCATCAGCCCTGGCAATCATTTTTTCAAGTTTGATTTTCTTAAGATCAACCTCAGGAATGGTCGGCAAGGCTTCGTAGGACATCTCAACATGGATGTCGTCGCCCTCTTTCCAATCATCATTGGTCATCTTGACCGCAGGCTGCATCGCAGGACGATCGCCACTGTCTTCAAAATGCTTGGACATGGCGCCATCAATGCTCTCTTGCATCGCCTCACCCATCAAACGCTGACCATGTTGCTTTTTCAGCAATGCCATCGGAACTTTGCCCTTCCGAAAGCCCTTCATTTCAATTTCGGGCCGCGCTTCAACGAGTTTTTCGTCAACCTTTGCGCTTAACTCATCTGCTGTCACAACAATATTGTAACCGCGCTTCAAGCCTTCGTTCAGGGTCTCAGTGACCTGCATAGTACATCCCTTTTCAAACCATGGTGCGGGTAGAGGGACTTGAACCCCCACGCCTTGCGGCGCTAGAACCTAAATCTAGTGCGTCTACCAATTTCGCCATACCCGCAAACTATGTGGCAGCCCCGAAGAGCCGCCATATTCCGGAGCTCTCTAACAAAGCTCGCCCCAGGATGCGAGTGGAAAATGACAGTTTCGGGACGAATTTTCCCTAGGACAAAAATTACAGTTGGGGCTGACCCATATAAATCAGAAACTAGGTATTATGGGAGCTGTAACGAGCACGTGCCCGGATTATCATCCAAAGGGTCGCTTCATTGCCGGATCGACAGCAGAATGCGAAACTAGGATATCGGCTTGGAAACCAAGACCTCGGCATGACCCGGCTGCCAAGCCATTACAGTTTGACCGATGGCCATACCCCACTGTGCCTGCTCGCCGCCGCAGCTCTTTTTTTCTATTGAGCTGGGGCTTTAACACCAATGACCTGT
>Ga0233395_1000888_pt1 | contig 15176 bp, 14 predicted proteins | sample 27DmetaG_FD_186029 | JGI IMG/M metagenome (GOLD analysis project Ga0233395, IMG submission 186029) | Seawater microbial communities from Monterey Bay, California, United States - 27D | ecosystem: Environmental > Aquatic > Marine > Coastal | place: USA: California | collected 2016-10-12 | reverse complement strand
AGCCAATAATTGGGATATTTTTTGAGTATAATTTTGTAAGAAAGTTATGTTCTACTCTGCATGTTATGCACCAGCTAGCCCAAACATTAATTAAATAAGTTCCTTCTAGATCTTCAATTTTAAATAGTCTTTCAGAATATAAATCTTTTAATTTAAAATTTGGCATTTCAGAGATTGTGAAATCTGCTCCTGGATAATATTTATCTTCATTTATATAAAAATAAAAAAAAGAAAAAAATGCTAATGTGGTACTAATTATTGTGAATCTTATAAAAATCGTCATGCCTTTGATCTCGCTAAAGAATGAACAAGCAATAGCCCAGCTACAATCATCATTATTGCAGAAAACCATATCCATCTTATAAAGATATTAAATTGTATATTTACAATCCAACTTCCATCATCGAGCTGATCTCCAATAGTCATGTAAATATCTTTTAAAGCTGATGCATGAATGGCAGTTTCTGATGTCATCTGCCCTCTAGCAAAATATTTTCTTTTCTCCGGCGTTAATGTAAAAGTATCTCCATTTGGATTTGTCACTAAAAAGTCTGCTTTCACAGAATCATAATTTGATCCAGGAACTACTCTCAAATTTGTGAAAGTTATCTGATGATCTTTATATATTTCTGTTTCATTTATTTTAATATTTAAGGCTCTTTCTGAACTTAGATTATCATTGAGAGCTATTGATATAATCAAAAGACCTAAACCACAATGAGAAATAATACTGAAAAAGTTTGCAAACCTTTTATATGCAAAGTAAAAATAAATCACAATTAGATATCTTATTATTATAATTAATCCTACTGTCAGTGACGTCAATGTCCAGAAGCCACTTATCGAGAATTGAAAGAAGATTAGAGATACTATAATGACTGAAAAAATTATTGATAGAAATAATGGTTGATAAAGTGCTTTTAGATTAAAGCTTTGTTGCCATTTTGAATCAATTGAAAAGTATAAAAAAATACATGCTATTAAAGTTACAGGAACAAAGATTGCATTATAAAAAGGAGCGCCAACGCTAATCTTCTGATCAAATATAAATTCATATATAAGAGGATATAAAACACCAAGCATTGTAGAAAATATTAGAGCGCCAAAGAAAATATTATTAATAGATATAAATGATTCTTTAGATAAAGAGACAATTTTTTTATTTGAAATAAGAAGATTGAACCTTAAAGAAAAAAGCATTAAGGAAGTCATCACAAGAATTCCAATAAATGATAACAGATATAGTCCTCTTTCTGGGTCATTTGCAAATGAATGAACACTATCAATAATTCCAGACCTTACAATAAAAGCTCCAAATAAACTTAGAGAAAAAACAAGAATTGAAAGCAATAATGTCCATATTCGTAAAATAGATGATTTAGAGGAAGCGCTTAAAGAATGAATAAATGCTGTCCCTGCAAGCCATGGCATTAAGGCTACATTTTCAACAGGATCCCAAAACCAATAACCACCCCATCCTAATTCGTAGTAAGCCCACCAACTACCCAATGCAATACCCAATGTAAGAAAAGACCATGAAGCAACTGACCATGATCTCACCTGCTTTTCCCATTTAATTTTTGGATCACCTTCAAGCATAAATGCTATAGCTTGACCAAAAGCTATTACAAAACCAACATAGCCCATATATAACATTGGAGGATGAATAGCTAAGAGTGGGTCTTGTAAAACTGGATTTATATCAGCTCCATTTTCTGGAGGCAAAGGTAAAATAGTTTCAAATGGATTTGATGTCAGTAGTAAAAATAACAAGAAACCAACAGAAGTTAATGATATTATTCCAAGTGTTCTAGCCTTTAAAAGTTGATGATTCTTAGTAGATAAATTGTAAATAGCACCCCAGGTTGTTAGGAAAATTATCCAAAGAAACATTGACCCCTCATGCGCACTCCAAATAGATGAAACTTTATAAAAAACTGGAAGATTAATATTAGAATGCTGTGCAATATATAATACAGAAAAGTTGTCATTAATTGCTAGCCATACATAAATTAAGAATGAGGATAGAAATATAAAAAAGCTATGTGAGTATATTCTTGAAACTAAATTGATTATATATACATCTTTTGAATCAAAAAAAATTGAAAAAATAAAACATAAGAAAAATAATCCAGTTGCAACAATAGATAAAAAATGTGCTATCTCTACTAACATCTAATTTTTTATATCAATGTTTGGAGGCATGTAATTTTCATCATGTTTAGCGAGAACATCCTCTGCTATAAAAGTTTTGTCTTTCAAATATCCTAAAACAACAACGCCACTCCCTTCTTTAAATAAGTCTGGAACAAGTCCATCAAACTCAACATTGATTGATCCTTCGTAATCTGTTACCACAAAAGAAATATTTGTTTTATCTCTTTTAACAGAGCCATCTAAAACCATGCCACCGACTTTAATTCTTTTATTATTAGGGATATTTTCTTGCAATAGCTCAGAAGGTGTAAAGAAAAAATCTAAGTTAGAGTCAAGTGCGCGAATTATTAAAAATGAGCCCAAAGCTGAGGTTATTAAAATCAAAAAAACTGTAGCTAATCTTTGTTTTCTAATAGCTTTCATTTTAATTTCTTACTAATTTTTTTTATATTTATTTTATAAAATATAAATGTAGCTAGAATGCTTATAAAAACAATAATTATTACGGACCAAACAAAAATACCATGATTCTGACCATTCTGGCTTTGCATTAATAGCGCTTCGGATAAAGAGTTAAATTTAAAATTAAGCATAATTTTTTACCCATGATTTATTTCTTTCTCTTTTAAGTATCTGCAATTTAGAAGAAAGAATAACCAAACATGTAACTATCCCTGCAAAACCAATCATTGATCCAAATAATGGATACAGCATAACCAAGTCGATAGCAGGCTTATTCGAAATAGTTATTGATGCCGGTTGATGTAATGTACTCCACCATTCAACAGACATTTTTATAATTGGTATATTTACAGAACCTACAAGAGCTAATATTGAAAGAAATTTATCTGCTTTTTCATGATTAGAAAATGAATCATGTAATGAAATTAAACCAAGATACATAACGAATAATATTAATGTAGAGACAATTCTTGCATCCCAAACCCACCAAGTTCCCCACGTTGGTATACCCCAAATGGAACCTGAAATTAATGCAATGAATGTTGTAACAGCTCCTATTGGAGCAATGGACCTAACAAGATATACAGAAAGCTTAACCTTCCATATAAGATAAATGGCACTGGCTATTGCCATAGCCATAAACAAAGATTGCGAAATAAAGGATGCTGGGACATGAAGATAAATAATTCTATAAGAATTGCCTTGAACAAAGTCTTCAGGAGTTAAAAATAAACCCCAAAAGATAGAGATTAAATATATAGTCAAAGAAATATAAAGAATGTATGGATATAACCTATCAACCTGATAGATATAGGTTTTAGGCGAAGCGAATTGATGTATAAAATTTTTAATCACAATAAGATATTCTCTATAACCAAAAAATTATTCTAAGTGTGCTCTAATAATATAAGAAATAATTAATGGTATAAGGAATATTATAATCGATAAGACACCCAAAAGAAGACCTACGAAACCCAAATAATTCAAATTAAGATTTATCGAAATAACGACCTTGCCCAGAACAATAAGCAATGGAAGTAACAATGGTAATGTTACCAAAGTACCAAGAACAGATCCCTTGGTTAAACTTAAAGCATTTCCAAAACTAAATACGTTAATAAATATATATGAAGTAACAAGCAAAATTGGAAGTATATGACTAGCTAAATAGATAGAATTTGTCATGCCTAAACAAAACAAAGACCCAAGCAAGGATATAGGTAACCCTATTAACAGCCAATATATAAAAATCTTTACTGCAACAACATAAGACAAATTAGTATTAGATATTGCAAACTGCTCTAATGAACCATCATTGTAATCTTCTAAAAAAATATCTTCAGTTGCAAGCATCATTACAAGCAGCATTGCGATCCACAAAACTGAAAAAAATGATTGCCCCAAATCTTTATTTGAAATTTCTATAGTCAAAGGAAAGGCGACCATTATTAAAATAAAAACTAAAATTGGTCCAAGCCAACCTCTCGACTTGCTTCTCAATTTCAATAATTCATATTTAATTACATTCATATTTATTTATTTAGATTTAATACTTCTGAAGTTATATCTAATGATATATGCGAAGAAAACAAAATCGACTTGCCTAATGTCAATTCATTATTCATAAAGGTATATAAATACTTTTGAGATTGTTGATCCAATCCAACACAAGGCTCATCTAATACTAATAAATCCGAGTCATTTAAAAATACCCTAAGAAGAGCAATCTTTTTTTGTTGCCCAAAGGAGAGGTTTGATAAATTAACATCAAGGCTTTTATTTAGCCCAAACTGAATTAGATGTTTGTTAAGATCTTGATGGTCATTAATACCAAGAAGAGATAAATTCTCTTCGACTGTAAGATACTGTTTTAAGGCATTTTTATGGCCTAAAAAACATATTTCTTTATCAATTTTTAGCTCTAAATCTCCTTTCACTTGATTTGTTAAACCACAAATAATTTTTAAAAGGGTTGTCTTTCCAGAGCCATTATCTCCTTGAACATGTATTGCTTTTCCTGAAAAAAGCTCAAAAGAAATATTATGAAATAATTTCTTTTCATTAATTTTATAACTTAAATTTTTTACTTTTACTTTAGGATACATTTTATAAATCTAATGAAAGATTCTTTGTTCTTATTATAAGTGGAGAAAGAGGTTTTTGTGGGTCAATTCTTGAATAAAGTCTTTTTGATATTTCTGAAAATGGAGATGCTCCAAAAATACCAATACCTCCAACTGAAAAATATAAGCTCTTTGAAAAATAAATTCCTTGTTCTAAATCTGGAATACTTCTTATAAAAGTATTAATCTTTTTTACGTTTTGAAAAAAATTTTTTCTATTAGAATTAAACCCGAACCATCCCCAAGAAGATAAACCAATTAAAGCTATTTTTTTTAATGCTTCTTTGGTCTCAGAAGTTGGAAAAGAGGATGGTGGAAGTAATACAATTAAGCTGCCTTTAGAAATAGTTACTAAGTTATCAAGATTTTTTTGTATATCTTTCTTTAAGTCAAAATTGAGATGAATATACTCTTCATACTTATTATTTGGTGGAAGCTTAACTCCTCTTAGTCTAGCTTTTGAGCCAAGAACTATAAAAGTAACTAATTCTTGGCTCAAAATTGTTTTATATCTTTGCTAAAGCTTGCTCGAAGTCAGCAATTATATCGTCAGCATGCTCCAGCCCAATAGATAGCCTTACATATCCAGGGGTAATACCTGCTGCTAATAGCTCTTCTTCATTAAGCTGACTATGAGTTGTGCTACCAGGATGAATTGCGAGACTTCTTGAGTCACCAATATTAGCAACGTGATAAACCATCTCTAAAGCATTAATAAATTTCTTACCTTCTTCAATACCGCCTTTGATTTCAAAACCCATAAGACCACCATTACCTTTGGTTAGGTACTTATCTGCTCTTTCTTTGGCATAACCATCCATATGAGACGGGTAACTAACGCTTTCAACAGATTCGTGTTTAGAAAGGTATTCTGCTACTTTTTCAGCATTACTTGAATGCTCTCTCATTCTGAGTGCTAATGTTTCTAAGCCTTGTATAAACATAAAAGCATTAAATGGACTCATGGCAGCTCCCATGTCTCTTAAGATAGTAGTTCTAGCTTTTAATATATAAGCTATTGGACCAAGTGGTTTGACCGCTTCAGTCCATACAGCTCCTCCATAAGAGGGATCAGGATTGTTTAAAGCAGGTTGTCTTTCAGGAAAAGCCTCCCAGTCAAAATTGCCACTATCAACGATAATGCCGCCAATTGATGTTCCGTGACCACCAATAAACTTAGTTGTCGAATGAATAATAACTGCCGCGCCATGATCAAATGGCTTACAAATAACAGGAGCAGCTGTATTATCAACAATTAGAGGAATGCCAAGAGGCCTTCCAATCTCTGCTACTTCAGATATTGGGAACACCTTAAAACTTGGATTAGGGAGAACCTCGCCATAATAAGCTCTTGTTTTATCATCTGTTGCATTAGCAAAATTTTGGGGATCTGCTGGATCAACAAATCTTACCTCAATACCCATATCTGAAAAGACATTCTTGAATTGGTTATATGTTCCACCATAAAGTTGAGCTGAAGCAACAATATTGTCTCCATTTTTAGCAATATTTTGAATTGCATAAGCAGATGCTGCTTGTCCTGATGCTACTGCTAAAGCTCCCACACCACCCTCTAAAGCAGCAATTCTATCCTCAAGAACAGCACATGTTGGGTTCATTATTCTTGAATAAATATTGCCTAGTTCAGATAGTGCAAATAAATTTGCTGCATGATCGGTATCATCAAATTGGAAACTAGTAGTTTGATGAATTGGAACAGCTACCGAATTAGTATTTTCATCTTTTCTCCATCCGGCATGAAGACCAATAGTTTCTGGGTTTGTGTATGTTTTACTCATAATGTTTTCCTTTTTTTAATTAAAACATCAACTGAGAGAAGATAGTTACAAGTTCTCTTTAGCCTATTTTTTTGCGCCGGCAAGCTGATATCAAAAGGCGCTTAGTGATTATATTTTATATCATTCAATAACAACAGGCCAAGACACTATTTACTAGCATGTTTTAATTAAATAACTATAATTATAGAAAACAATAGCGAGTAATTATGGCAAAAAAATACAATAATTTTAGAGTTGGTGGATCACCTCATAATGTTAATGAAGACTATGCTGTTTGGACTAATGATTTACTTGAAAGAGTAATCGCAAGTAAAACAGTTATTCACCCTGGTAAATCTACACAAGGTCATAAATTAATTGATTCAGATGTTGTTTATGTTATTACTAACGGCAGAGGCTCAATGGAAGTTGTTGAATATATGAACTCTGACGAAGGGCATGGATCTGATCCATCATATGGTGTTGAACATAAAGATTCTTATGATTTAACTGCCGGTGATGTTGTTTTGGTTCAATCAGGCGATTATTGTAAAGTAATAAATCTATCTGAGCATGATCAATTAACCTATCTTAGAATATTCGATAGAGGTGGTTGGAGAGACTAACTCTTTCTGTTCAATTCATGAAAGATAAATTGGGAATTCTTGTCTCAGGTCTTTGTGTATTTCATTGTATTTTATTTTCATTTGTAATGTGGAGTAGCCTAAGCTCTCTAAGTTTTTTATATATTTCAGAAAAACTTATACATCCTATATTGTTAGCAATTGTTTTTATTATTGGTCTTATTAGCTTTCCTTCTGGTTATAGAAATCATAATAAAATACAACCTTTAATATTGGGTTCTTTAGGAACGATCGGACTATTTGCAGCAATATTTTTCTCTACAATATTAGAGGTAATAACGACTATTTTATTTGGCTCTCTTTTAATAAGAGCACATTATTTGAACTATAAGTTTAATTCTTAATTAAGCTCTAGCTCAGCAACCATTGCTAAATGATCTGATACCCCTTTTTTAGTTATGGGATTAAAATCTATTGGTTTTCCTGATTTCATGTTTGAATTAAACGCTGTTCTCCAAACATTTATGCTCGTATTAATGAACTTTAAACTTCTATTCTTAGCGACCAAGATAGTATCCAGATAACTCCATGTTTTATCTCCATTGTAAAAATAGGTACCTTTACATTCTTGGCAGTACTCTCTATGCCCAACATACCATTGCGATTCCTGATTCTTATAAAGATTAAGCCTATTGTCATCCTTGGATGAAATATTAAAATCTCCAAGCGCAACAGAGGGATGATTATGTTGCTGTATTAATGCATTCAGTGCATTTAATGAGTCAATACGCATATCAACTGGATAAAAGTTCGAGGGCAGATGTAAATTATAGAATTTAATAACATTATTTTTTAAAACAATATCAACTTCAAATATTGGTCTCGAATTTCTATTTTTTTTTGAAAATTTTATGTAATGAAGCTTTGGATTTCTTATTTCGTACTTTGAAATAAATGCTGTATCAATACCTCTTCTATCCTTACTTTCTAGTAAGGAGATATTTTTATAACCATAAGGCTTCAAAAGTAAAAATAGCTCATTGAGAATTTGAATATTTTCTACCTCTTGCAGAGCAATAACATCAGCTCCATTTTCTTTATAAGATAATATATTTTTGGCTATATTGGCTAACTTTGCATTTTTTATCTCTTTATTCCAGTCAAGATATAAACACTCATTTCTCCACTTAGTAACTTTTATTTTATTACACTGTTTTATATGAGCATTTGTGTTCTTTTCTGATAAAGGAAGAAATGCTTTGTCATCTTTTTTATTATCGTCGTAGGTATCAAAAAGATTATCAACATTTAATGTCATTACGCTTAATATTTCTGCATTGAGAATTGGATTAAAAAGAGTAAGTAAAATAAGAAACTTAAAACTATAAACCATCTACAAATCTTTTATTTTTAACCTTAACTCAAATGGAAGTTGTTCTTCAAGTATATTTAATTCTTTGTAAGCTAAGAGATCATTGAGTCTTTTATGATCGAATTCCGTTACTTTTCTTGCAGTAAGATTAATATGACCTAAGACAGTCTCAAATATAGCCGCCAACTCTCCTTCTTTATTTTGTAACACTCCTACAAAATGCAATAGTTTCTTATTTACATTATTTAAGTAAAAAGAAGGATGAATTGGATCATTGAGTTTAAATTCTTTTAAATATCTAATGCTATCTTCAAGAGTAAAAGTTGAAAAACCGCTTTGTAAATATTCATCATCAAAGCCTAATTTTTCAATATACATAGACGTATAAACACTATCAAACAGCTTGTAATAATAAGTGACATTCATGTGGCCATTATGATCACACATGTCCTGAGTAACATGAATAACGTCTGATTTATATGGTAATGAAAACATAATTATTTTTACATAAAAAAAAGCCCAGTATAACTGGGCTTTTTAAATTTATACCTATATTAGAAATTTAAACCAAAGGTTAACCCAGCTGTTCTAGGCTGAGTGAAGTATAGGTTTGCAGGTCCACCAACCATTTCTGAGGTTGTTCTAGATCCAGCAAGGTTTCTACTATCCTCTAAGTTTTTAATATAAAAACCTACATAGTAATCGCCATCATTTGGAGTCCAGTTACCATATAAATCAAGATAGTCTTGATCTGGAGTATAGGTTAATGGAGAATCAAATAAATCACCATTAGTATCTCCTTTATGAGAGTAAGTTAACTTAAGGTCTAGCATACCTGACATAACAGCCATTGAATGATTTACAGCAATGTTGTAATCAAGCTCTGAAGTAAAAGGAGTTCTTGTTCCTCCTAAAGGTACAAGATAATCAGATGCTAACCATGGTAATGGAAGCCCAGCAAATGTATCACTATCAGCAACCCATCTTCCTGAAGTTAGGTTTCTACCTTGATAGTTAGCAATCATTCCAGCATCTGTTAAGGCAAACATCAAGAATGGCAATAAGCCTGCAGCATCTGCATTACCAGTAAGTAACGCAGCGTATGAAGCAGCAGTACCACCAATAAAACTATTTCCAGAAGCCTGCAAAGCATCATTACATAGATCTAGAGGAGTACCAGTTTGAATAAAATCTCCAAGAAATGCACAAGGAGCATTAGGTTGAGGGACTAGCAAGGCTTGAGAAAGTCCACCTGTAGCTGCATATTGAGCTTCTAAAGCTGCAATCCATCTAGCAGTATCAGAACCTGCAATAACATCACCATTCTCATCATAATCACCTTCACCTATAACAAAAAAATCAAGTATTTCAGTAGCGCCATTTGGATTAAGCGGGTTAAATAGTGACTCACCTTCATCAATTGTTGAATCAAGAGCTAAGAAGTTAAAGTCGATTGAAGTGGCTTCAGTTACATAAAACTTCATTTGACCTTCTAAACCATTATGAGTGTAGTCCAAGCTGTTTGTTATAGCAGCTGAGCCTACGACCTGTGATGTATGAGCATCTTTGAATTCCATTGAAAAAGCAGTTAAGTTCATTAGTAATCTGCCATCCATTAAGATTGATCTAAGACCTAATTCAAATGAATCAACAGTTTCAGGAGCAAATACTGATGGGTTACCATACTGGTCTGGTGTTGAACCACCAGGCTTATTACCTGTAGACATTGAGGCATATACCATCAAGTCATCATTTAAATTATGCTGAATAGCAAGCTTGAATGTTTCTGCGGTATCACTACCTTTTGTTCTAAAGGCAGCGTTTGAATCTTCAACTGTTCCACCAAATGTATATAGATCATATACAGGGTTGTATACATAATCAGGGTTAGTACCATCTCCTAGAGCATTGATAGAATAGTCATCGTACTTATCCTCATTAACTCTGTAACCAAAGGTTAATCTCGTATCATCAGAAATGTCATAAAAAACGTTAGCATAAAAAGCAACACTTTCTTGAATGACAGGGTTATCCTGAATTAATCCACCTAATTGCATAGGTAGAGTTCTTTTAAATGTATTTGGCGCAAGAGATTCAATAGTAGCTAAATATGAAGCAAAATCTAAGTCTGTTGCAGCAAACTCTACACAGGTTGCAGCTGTTGCCGCGTCTGTACAAGCTGCCGTACCAACATTTTCTTCGACATATGCTGGATTTGCAATATCAAATGTCTCAGTAAACCCTGAACCAGCCCAACCAACAAATTCATTAAAGAATCCTAGACCACCATAGCCTTGACCTTGAAGTTCTGGAAGCGAACCATTTCCAACAGCAAAATAATCTGACATTGGATGTAAATCAAAACTTCTTAAAACGTTATAACTTGCAGTATGAGTGTAGAAAGTATTGTGGTTATTTGATTCCCAAGCAAAAAGACCAGCAACAAAATTAAGTGGGCCGTCAAAATCTGAAACCAAGTTAATTTCTACTTGGTCAGTTGTTTCTACAACATCAGAACATTCGTATGAACCACTCCACTCTCCTACGCTATCCATACACGGCAGACCAAGAGGCATAGTAAATTGATTATTGTCATTGTCAAAGAATGGGATAGTAGCAGTTCCGCCTGCTAAAGCGGCTGCATCATAAGCTGCTTGAGCGCCAGCCTGAACTTCTGCAGCAGTTACTACGCCTGCAGTAATTGCAGCAACATTTGTTGGATCTGTTAAAGCTGCTGTCACAACAGCAGTATTCACTCCACCATTCATAATGGCGTTAATAACTCCTGAAGTAAATCCTTCTGAAGCAACTGAACCGTCAACATCACCTGTTCTTAAATAATCTCTATCAGATGTTGAAGCTTTAACTTTTAATTCAAAATTATCAAACTGCTTAGTTAGAATTATTTGTGTTAAATCAAATGTTTGCTTTGTGTGAGGGTCAAAGTCTCTATTAACTTCATCGATTGATGATGGATAAATAGAGTTCGCATACTCATCATAACCATTATTAGTTTGAGCAAGAATTCCAAATAAACCATCTACAGAACCAGATGTATAACCTGGTGCATTTAGCTGACCTTCTTCCCATGGAAGACACCCATAAAATTCATCTCTTTCACAACGGTTTGCGGTAAAATGAGATCTATTATCATCAGCACTATGAGATTGATGCATGAAATCTATTTCAGTTGTATCATTAATAGCGTAGTTCAAAGAAATTCTGTAATCTTCTGTACTTCTATCATCGATATTGTTTCCAGTGTGAAGGTTGTAAATTTGACCATCTTTTTCATAAGATTGAACAGCTATACGAGCTGCTAATTTATCTGTTAGGTCAAAGTTTTGTGCATAGGTCATTCTAGTTTGATTACCTTGTCCTATATCAAACTTCATTGAACCTTCGAAGTTATGTTCTGGAGCAGTTGTTGTAACGTTAATAATACCGCCTGTTGCATTTCTTCCAAAAAGAGTACCTTGTGGACCAGATAAAATTTCTATTTGCGATGAATCAAAGAATCCTATTGTTGTAAAAACTGAACTATTTACTTGAAGTCCGTTTATATGAGATTGAACTGAAGCTGTCGTATTTGCTCCAACTGCTGTTCCAATTAGACCCCTAATACCAACATTGGTACCTGAACCAATACCTGGAGATTGAATAAAGCCTGGTATTAATTCAGCCATATCTTCAGTTTCAGTGATTTGTGATTCAACCAAATCGGCTGAAGTTAAAGCCTGAACAGAAAGAGCTAGATCTTGAACAGATGCTGCTTTTTTAGTAGAAGTAACAATAACTTCTTCCACTTCCTGAGCAACAAGATTGATACCAAACAAAGAAATTGTTAATGGTAATAATAGTAAATACTTAGTTAATCGTAATGACATAACAAAAACCCCCCTTAGGTTTAAATGTATATAAGCGTAGGTTAAGTGAAAAAAACAATAAATACAAATATTTTAAGTGATTTATTTAGGAACAAAATCATTGCCGAATGGCCCAAAAGGGTTGCATTTTAAAATTCTTTTTATACTTATGTACAAGGCATAAAAAAAGTTATGTCTATTAAAAGCTTCTATTGCATAGTTTGAACAGGTTGGATTAAACCTACAAGAACTTCCTATCAGTGGAGAGATAAATTTTTGGTATAACTTGATTAGATATATAAATAAAGAATTCATCTATTTTGGTGATGCCTCTTTAACAATTTGATTAATGAATTCTTCAAGCGAATAAGAAAAATTTTCAGAACTGCCAAGCTTTCTCACAGTTATCATTTCAGAGGCTGCTTCATTTTTTCCTAAGACAATAATATTAGGGACTTTTGCTTTACTATGTTCTCTGATTTTGTAACTAATCTTTTCATTTCTGAGATCTAATTTAGAACGAATATTTAAATCTTTTAATCTATTATGAATTTTTTGAGCATACTCATTTACATCAGATGTTATCGAACAAATTGTTAACTGAGTAGGTGCAAGCCACAGCGGAAGTTTGCCTGCATAATTTTCTATGAGCACACCAATAAATCTTTCAAATGAACCAAGAACAGCTCTATGTATCATGACGGGTTGATGTTTAGACCCATCCTCGCCAACATATTCTGCATCAAGTCTTCCAGGCAAATTAAAATCAGCTTGGAACGTTCCACATTGCCATTCTCTACCGATAGCATCAGTTAGAACAAAATCTAATTTAGGTCCATAGAAAGCACCATCACCCTCCTCAACTTCATATGGTAATTCTAGTTTATTGATAGCATTTTCAAGAGCTTGTTCAGCTTTATCCCATACTTCATCTGATCCAACTCGCACTTCGGGTCTGGTGGATAACTTAATATCAAATGAATCAAAACCCAAATCAGTATAAATTTCGGATAGTAATTCTATAAAAAGCTTGGTTTCTGATTCGATCTGATCTTCAGTACAAAAAATATGGCCATCATCTTGAGTAAACCCTCTGACACGCATGAGACCATGCATAGTTCCTGACGCCTCATAGCGATGACAAGACCCAAATTCAGCATATCTTAATGGTAAATCTCTATATGATTTCAGTCCTTGATTGTAAACTTGAACATGGCAAGGGCAATTCATTGGTTTTAAAGCATTTGTTCTTTTTTCGTTGGCATGCTCTTCATCAATTTCTGTTATAAACATATTTTCTCTATACTTATCCCAATGACCAGATGCTTCCCATAATTTTCTATCAACTACCTGTGGTGTATTAATTTCTTTATAACCACAAGCATCTAATTTTTTTCTAATGAAATCTTGAAGAAGCCTATATATGACCCATCCATCAGGATGCCAAAAAACCATGCCAGGAGCCTCTTGTTGAAAATGAAATAAATTAAGTTCTTTACCAATTTTTCTGTGATCTCTTTTTTCCGCTTCCTCTATTGAGGTTATATATTTCTGTAAGTCTTTATCATTCTTCCATGCTGTTCCATATATTCTTGTTAGCATTTTATTTTTTGAGTCACCCTTCCAGTAGGCTCCAGCTAGTTTTGTTAATTTAAATGCCCCTATGTGTTTTAAGCTTGGAAGATGCGGTCCTTTGCACAAGTCTACAAAATCAGAAGCGTTTTGATAGTAAAGCTGAAAATTGTCTTCTTGATCGGATTCATTAATAATTAATTCTTTATATCCCTCACCCTTAGATTTAAATACATTAATAGCCTCTTTTTTGGTGTGAAAATTTTTAGTTATAGAAGCATTGGATGAGATAATTTTTTTCATCTCTTTTTCAATAGCCTCTAAATTTTCATTGGAAATAGATTCTTTAAATTCAAAATCGTAGTAAAAACCATCAGTAATTGTTGGTCCAATAGCTAACTTTGTTTCAGGATATAAATTTTTTACAGCCCTGGCTAAAACTTGAGCAGTAAGGGTATGCCTCATAATTTCAAGACCCTCATCAGAATCTATCGTAATTATTGAAACTTCCGAATCCTCTAAGATAGGGTCTGATAAGTCTTTTTGAATTCCGTTTACGGAAACTGCAATTGCTGCCTTAGCTAAGCCCGGGCCAATATCATTAGCAAGATCAAGTCCTGTGCAACCTGTTTTAAGTTCTCGTACACTTCCGTCGGGTAATGAAATATTCATGAGCAATATTATAATAGTATTAAAATATTAAAAATAGACGCCTTCTTAGTTAAATGGATATAACAGATCCCTCCTAAGGATTAGTTGCAGGTTCGATTCCTGCAGAGGGCACCATACAAATATAAATGGCTATTTTAGTTAATTAAAATTATTTAACTCGTACCACTATGTTATCTGAATGATCTAAAATATCTAATTTCTGCATAGCAAGAGTTGTTTTTATAGGCTCAAGAGTTTTATTTATTTGAGCAAATTCAGCATAACTATTAAAACCACAAACAATTTGCCATTCCGGACCAGGACCCCAAAGATCTGACATCAAATTACATCCACCGAACCCTTCATCATATTTATCAAAAATAATTTTTGCTTTTTCAGATCTTTCTTCGAGAGTTAAGTATGGACCAAAAGAATATGTTGCCATAACAAGATATTTAGTAGGTCCAAGATTTTTTTTATCTACAGAGACCAATCTATCGTCATGATCACCATATAGCTGCCTTACATCAGGTCTACTTACTCTGTCATTAATTGCAGCAAATTGCTCCCAAGTATCAAAATAGCAATAAGTATAAAAAGCTCTATTTCCA
>Ga0233395_1000886_pt1 | contig 15207 bp, 13 predicted proteins | sample 27DmetaG_FD_186029 | JGI IMG/M metagenome (GOLD analysis project Ga0233395, IMG submission 186029) | Seawater microbial communities from Monterey Bay, California, United States - 27D | ecosystem: Environmental > Aquatic > Marine > Coastal | place: USA: California | collected 2016-10-12 | reverse complement strand
TTTCAGTACGATAAAAGAGGCTAAAATTGCACTACTTGTGGGATCTGGAGTGCGAAGTTATGACGCAGGAGAAATCTGGCATTTGCTAGACACAAGGCATTACATTTCCATTTCTAAATTGGATATAAAAGACTTAGATAATATTGATCTAAGTAGATACACCCATTTCATCATTCCGAGTTTTAGTGGTTCGGGATTGGATAATAACTTAGAGCAAATCAAAAAATTCGTAAAAGATGGAGGTGCCTTGATTGGTTACAGACAAGCAACGAAATGGTTAGATCAGAAAGAATTTATTGATCTCGAATTTTTAAAACAAAACCCTAAAGCTGTTGGAGTATCATTTGAAGACAGAGCCAAGTTTAGAGGTGCACAAGTAACTGGAGGAGCCATTTTTAATACAAAAATTGATCGAAGTCATCCTATCAATTTCGGATATTTGAATCAAAATCTACCTGTATTTAGAAATACTAATTTATTTCTAAAAGCAGATAAAGACAGCTATAATAATCCTATCCAGTATACTTCAACTCCTTTGTTGAGTGGTTATATTTCGCAAGAAAATATAGACTTACTAAAAAACAGTGTTCCTATAAAAATCAATAAAATGGGGCGCGGTATTGTTATTGCTCTTACTGACAACACAAATTTTAGAGCATTTTGGTATGGAACCAACAGGATTTTGACCAATGCGATCTATTTATCTGATAAGATGTAATCAAAGAACTTGTTGACCATTTGGAATTTTGGACTCAGGAGAAAGCAAGACGACTTCTTGATTTTCCTTGGCTCCTAGAACCAAACACTGGCTTTCGAAATTGGCTATTTTACGAGTTCCGATATTAACAACAGCAATAATTTGCCTGTTTGGTAGTTCCTCTAGTTTGTATCGTTTTGTAATTTGCGCAGAGGAATAGAGAATCCCAAGAGGTCCAAAATCAATTTCAAGTTGATATGCAGGTTTTTTTACCTCTGGAAAGTTCTTAGCGGAACGAATAGTACCCACCCGTAAATCTAACATTTCAAAAGTAGCGTAGTCTATCATAAATTTAGAATATCGACAAAAATAGTATTTTTAAAATCAGTAAAAAATTTCAATTATGGCACTTATAGAATCCTATATGCTCCCCCTAAATACAACCGCTCCTCCTTTTTCTCTTCCCAATGTTGTGAATGGAGAAATGCAAACTTTAGAGCAGTTAAAAGGAAAGAAAGGAACATTTGTTATTTTTATGTGTAATCATTGTCCTTACGTGATTCACCTGCTAGAGGGTATTATCCATATGGCGAAACACTTCCTAGATAAAGAAATTACTACCCTTGCCATCTCTAGTAACAACGTAGTATCTCACCCTCAAGATCATCCCGAAAAAATGAAAGTTTTAGCTTTAGAAAAAGCCTTTCCATTTCCCTACCTGTACGATGCGTCTCAAGAAATAGCACACAACTATCAGGCCGCTTGCACCCCCGACTTTTATCTTTTTGACGAGGATTTGTTGTTAGTATATCGCGGCAGATATGATGATTCAAGACCAGGCAATGAAACTCCTGTTAGTGGAATAGATCTTCATGAAGCAGCAGATTTGATGCTTCAAAAAAAGCCTCAGAAAGAATTGCAATATCCCAGCATGGGTTGTAGCATTAAATGGCTTCCAGGAAATAGTCCAGAAGAACTAAATTAAAATTCTACCAACTCAACTTCGAATACCAAAGTAGCATTAGGAGGAATAATCCCTCCGGCTCCTTGAGCACCATAGGCAAGATGACTAGGGATTACAAATCGAGCAGCTGCACCCTTTGAGAGTAGCATGATGCCTTCATCCCATCCAGGGATTACTTGCCCAACGCCAACAGAAAAATCAATAGGTTGGTTTCGCTGATACGAAGAATCAAATACAGTACCATCAACTAAGGTTCCCTTATAATGGACAGAAACTTGAGCTCCTTTTTCAGGTTTTTCTCCTTCTCCTTCTTTTGTAATAGTGTAGTATAGTCCACTTTCAGTTTTCTCCATTCCATTTGTCAAGTCTGCTAACGCTTTTTCTTCGGCTTCTTTGGCTGCCTTCTCTCGAGCTGCACCACTTGCATTAAAATCTTGAAATGCTGCTTGCGCGTTCCATTTCTCTGCCGCTTCGCCATATCTTTCTATGGTTAACGATTCTATTATGTCGCCTTGGGCTACTTGATCTACTACTTCTTGTCCCTCAACCACATAACCAAAAACAGTATGCTTCCCATCTAACCAATCCGTAGGACCGTGGGTGATAAAAAATTGGCTTCCGTTAGTGGCTGGACCAGCATTTGCCATAGAAAGGGTTCCCGCACGATTGTGTTTTAGCTCAGGGTGAAACTCATTGTCAAATTTATAGCCTGGGCCCCCAGATCCAGAGCCTTGAGGACATCCACCTTGAATCATAAAGTCAGCTATTACGCGATGAAATTTAAGACCGTCATAGTAGGGGTCTCCTGCTTTCTTGTGGTCGTTTTGCTGAGTTCCCTCTGCTAGACTCACAAAATTACCAACAGTCCCTGGTGTTTTTTCATAAGTTAGTTCTAAAAGGATGGTGCCTTTAGATGTTTTAAAATTTGCGTAAATGCCTTCCATAATAATTGTTATAATTTAGACGGCAAAGATAAGAATCCCCTTAAACCACAAAAGCTTAATTGGCAATTTCGCTCATAAACTTTAATCGATACAACCGAAGTTCCTCTTCTTCATAATCCCCTTCAAAGGATGCTACGGCTTCTTCTATGGAATCTGAATTGGAGTCAATAAAATACTCGTACAATTCTTCTAACTGATCTTCGTCAAAAAGATCTTCCAAATAATAATCAATATTTAAGCGTGTTCCTGCAAAAACAATAGTTTCCATTTCGCTTATGAGTTTTTCCATCGTCATGCCCTTCGCATCAGCGATATCTTCCAAAAGTAATTTTCTGTCGATGCTTTGAATTAAAAATAATTTTAAAGCCGAGTTGATACCCATACTTTTAACCATTAAATCATCGGGTCTTAAGATGTTGTTTTCAGTGACATACTTGTTAATGAGTTCTAAGAATACGTTCCCATAGCGTTTTGCCTTACCCTCTCCTACTCCATTGATGTTGATCAATTCTTCTTGAGAAATTGGATACTTAAGACACATTTCTTTTAACGAATTTTCTTGAAAAACAGCATAGGGGGGGACTTCATTAGATAAAGCAACCTCTTTTCTAAGATTTAAAAGTAATTTCATCAAGGCTTTATCAGAAACTCCTTGTTGTTTTTGGGGAGCAGATTGAACCAAATCCAACTCTTCGTATTTGTGGTCTTCAGTCATCATAAAGCTGATTGGCTTTTCCAAAAATGTTTTTCCGCGTGAGGTGATACGGATCAACCCATAGGTTTCGATCTCCTTGATTAAATATCCAGCAACTAAAGCTTGCCGAATTAAAGCCATCCAAAAATGAACATCTTTAGAAACTCCGCTTCCAAAGACAGGAATCAAATCAGTTTTATGTGTTTTTATAACCGCATTGTTTTCACCCAAGAGGGTTTTGACTAATTCTCTTGATTTATAAATTTCTTTGGTTTGAACCACTGCCTTTAAGAGTAGTTCTAATTCATTTTGAGCTTCAAACTTTTTCTTTGGGAAACGCATATTATCATCCATTTCCCCCCCTTCACCTTTCTTGTTGTCAAACGCTTCTCCGAAGTAGTGCAAAATGAATTTACGCCTTGAAATAGAGGTTTCGGCATATGCTACCATGTCAGCCAATAATGCCAACCCTATCTCTTGTTCGGCTATGGGTTTTCCAGACATGAATTTTTCTAGTTTTTCAATGTCCTTATAGGCATAAAAAGCCAAACAATGACCTTCCCCACCATCACGCCCGGCTCGACCTGTTTCTTGATAATAACTTTCAATACTTTTTGGAATGTCATGATGAACAACAAAACGTACGTCTGGTTTATCTATTCCCATTCCAAAGGCAATGGTAGCTACCATAATATCGCAATCGTCTTTTATAAAGCGATCTTGGTGATCTACTCTCGTTTTAGCATCTAATCCAGCATGATAGGGCAAAGCGATGATTCCATTCACTTGTAGGGTTTGCGCTAGCTCTTCCACTCGTTTTCGGGAAAGACAATAGATAATACCCGATTTTCCACTGTTTTGTTTTACAAAACGTATGATATCAGAATCCACCTGATTGGTTTTGGGACGTACTTCATAAAACAAATTGGGTCGATTAAAGGAGGCTTTAAATACTTTGGCATCATTAATGCCCAAGTTTTTCATCACATCCTCCTGTACTTTTGGAGTCGCAGTAGCAGTAAGTGCAACGATAGGGATGCTTTGTTCAAATTGTTGTAGTATAATCCTTAAGTTTCGGTATTCTGGTCTAAAATCATGACCCCATTCCGAAATGCAATGCGCTTCATCAACTGCTAAAAAGGAGATCTTTACTGATTTGAAAAAATCTATAGACTCCTTTTTGGACAAGGATTCTGGAGCTACATAGAGTAATTTGGTAAGTCCTTGGCGGATATCACTTTTAACTTGTGCCGTTTCAGTTTTACTCAAAGAAGAATTCAAAACATGAGCAATGCCTTCATCAGATGAGATTCCACGTATGGCATCTACTTGATTTTTCATAAGGGCTATTAAAGGAGATACAACGATAGCGGTACCTTCTTGCATTAATGCGGGCAACTGATAACACAATGATTTTCCCCCTCCCGTGGGCATGATGACAAAGGAATCTTCTTTGTCTAAGATGTTTTTTATGACAGGCTCTTGTAGTCCTTTAAAAAAAGAGAAGCCAAAGTATTTTTTTAGCTGAATTTTAAGTTCACCTATATCCATTAAAAAGAAATATGATTTGAAATTTCAAGCATTTTTTTAAATGAAATATAACATTTTTTTAAGGGAAATACAACAGTCTAGCAAAACAAAAGTCCTGATTTTGTAAATTTGATATGTGTAAAAATGATGTTTAGATACCATTTGTTTTTGATATTTTTGCAAATCAAACAACCTAATAAAGAGTTAAGAATATGAATGCCAAAAAACCAAAAGACGAAATGTCCTTTTTGGATCATCTAGAAGAGTTGCGTTGGCACCTTATTCGTTCTGTTCTGGCAATTCTTATTATAGCTTCAGTTGCTTTTATCTTCAAGGATTTTATTTTTGATGTTCTTTTATTTGGACCCAAACAAAAAGATTTTATCACCTATCGTTGGTTCTGTTCCATTTCGCAAACGCTAGGACAAGGTAATAGTTTTTGTATAGAAGAGTTACCGTTTAGAATTCAAAGTAGAACTATGGCGGGACAGTTTTCTGCTCATTTATGGACCTCTATACTTGCTGGTTTTATCGTATCCTTCCCCTATATCGTCTTTGAATTTTGGAGATTCATTAGTCCTGGTCTTTATGAGAAAGAACGCAAAAATGCAAGAGGTTTCATTTTTATAGCATCCATTTTGTTTTTTATTGGCGTTCTGTTCGGCTATTATATCGTAACCCCTCTTTCGATCAATTTTTTAGGAAACTATTCGGTAAGTAGTGAGATTTTTAATGATTTTGACTTAAGTAGCTACATCGGATTATTGCGTGCATCAGTATTAGCTTCTGGAATCATTTTTGAGCTGCCTATCATTGTTTTCTTTTTGACAAAAATCGGGATTGTAACTCCTGCTTTTTTGAGAAAAAATAGAAAAATTTCCCTTGTAGTGGTTTTAAGTTTGTCCGCCATTATAACCCCTCCCGATATTGCTAGTCAAATCATTGTTAGTATTCCTATCCTAATTCTTTACGAAGTGAGTATCTTAATCTCCAGAATCGTTACCAAAAAACAATATAAAGCCCTTGATAATGTCTAATCCTGTAGTAAATTTTAATGAATATCGCAGTCGTATGAATGACAAGCTTCTAAAGGGAGCCTCAACGAATTTAAAACGTATCTTTAGCCTGGATAATCAAGCTTACAAAGAAGGAAGTCTGGATGTTGCCACTAAAGAATTGTTGGGGCTTGTTGCCTCTACTGATTTGCGTTGTGATGATTGTATAAAATATCATTTGGAAAACTGTATCAAAGAGGGGCTTACCAAAAAGCAAGTCATGGAAGCGTTAGAAATTGCAACAGTAGTAGGTGGAAGTATCGTCATTCCCCACTTGAGAAGAGCTTATGAATATTGAGAAGCGCTAGAAAACCAAACCAAATAAATTTATGAAGTTACGAGCATCAGAAATAGAAAAATCGTATCGGGGACGTAAAGTAGTTAAAGGGATTTCCTTAGAGGTTTCTCAAGGAGAAATTGTTGGTTTATTAGGTCCTAACGGTGCTGGAAAAACCACTTCCTTCTACATGATTGTGGGATTGATAAAACCTAGCGGAGGCTCTATTTATCTAGATGACCAAGAGATAACAAAGTTCCCAATGTACAAAAGAGCCCAAAAAGGAATCGGCTATCTTGCTCAAGAAGCTTCTGTATTTAGAAAATTGAGTGTAGAAGAAAACATCCTGAGTGTACTACAAATGACCAAACTTTCTAAAAAAGAACAAAAAGAAAAAATGGAATCGCTTTTGGAAGAATTTGGTTTAAACCATATAAGAAAAAATCGCGGAGACCTACTCTCTGGTGGAGAGCGAAGAAGAACTGAAATTGCAAGAGCCTTAGCTACTGACCCAAAATTTGTCCTTTTGGATGAACCTTTTGCAGGGGTAGATCCAGTTGCGGTTGAAGACATCCAACGCATCGTTGCCCATTTAAAAAAGAAAAATATTGGGATCTTAATAACGGACCACAACGTACAAGAAACCCTTGCGATTACAGATAAAACTTATTTGATGTTTGAAGGTAGTATTCTAAAAGCGGGGACTCCAGAAGAATTAGCCGTTGATGAAATGGTAAGAAAAGTATACCTAGGACAAAACTTCGAACTTAGAAAAAAGAAATTATCTTTTTAATCAAAAAAAGTAAATCAAAAATTATCAAGAAAAGGAGTTGCTTTATTCTCTTTTTACCCAAATCTCGTGCATCGGGTCACCTTTACTACTAAAACCTTTATGGTTCCATTCACTATTAATTACTTCAAAATCGAACTTTAATTTTAGTCCTGCTTTAGAATTATCCCTAGAGAAAAATTCAATATTTTCAGTATAGATCCCATTTTTTGTAGTGTATGTGCCCCCACCTGTTCCCATAAATTGTTTCGTCTCGGTATTGAACGCTATCCATTGAAACCTTTTTCCTGAAAGTAATTTCATGGTTTTTCTTGGACCATCTGTTTTTCTCATTTGTTTTTTTCCATTTCTAAATCTGCCTGCCATAAGCCATGCACCTTCAAGTTTACCTGGCTTTCCTTCATCTACTTTTTTCCACGGATGTCCGTCAGGACCTACAAGAGATTTCTTTTTAAGAATTATTTTGAAGGTTCCCTCAGATCCAACTCTTTCCGGATTTCTAGTGTCAAACTCTACTTTTTCAATTAAATCATCACCATTTAGTGACCAAGTTCCACCATTAGTATAAATGAATTCTCCTGTTTCCGCATTGAAAATACTTATCGATTGAAATCCATTAGAACTAAAGATTACCGTTTGTTTCTCTTTTATACCCGATCCATTTACTTTTATTCTTTCCCAAGCTCCAATTAAGCTTTGAGAATTAAGATCAAATGAAAAAAGGAGTATCGTGATTAGTATAATACTATTTTTCATATCGTTAAGTTTTTAGTTATTCGTTTGACTAGGTCCGTTTTTTCTTTAAAATATGTTTTTGTGGGTTAATTTTAATTAGATTAAAATCCTTGTTCTTAATCTTAATTCATCAAATATGTCTGATATTTATCGAACTTACCGTTCTAAAGTAAAGTAATTTTTTAATTAAAACTATTCCGAAAAAAATTTAATATCAAATAAAACAAAATCAAAAGAGGAACTGCAACCCAACTAAAAAAATAAAAAGTAGGTAAACTGACCAACAACAAAATGAATTGATATCTGTATTCTGAAAACTTAAAAGACTTTATCTTAAATGAAAACAAGGGCAGGCGAATATTCATAAGTAAAGCAGACAAAAGTGTAATTACTGTCAAACTAGAAAAAGTCTGTAAAAAAGGTTTTATCGGAGTGAAATGAGGATGCTCAACAAGTAAAGGTAGGGCTACGATAAAAAGAGCATTTGCAGGTGCTGGAAGTCCCTTAAAATCATACTGCTGTTCTTTGTCAATATTAAATCGAGCCAAACGAATCCCCGCAGACAAAGGAATCAAAAACCCAAGTAAGGCCATAGGAGCAAAAGAAAATGTAAACTCACTTTGCAAGATATGTGTAGTAAAATTTAACTCGCGAACGCCTACTTCCATAAACAGGTTGTACATAACTATACCGGGAACCAAACCACTTGTGACTAAATCTGCCATTGAATCAAATTGCAATCCAAAATCGCTCTCTACTTTTAGCAAGCGAGCAAAAAAGCCATCAAACAGATCGAAAAAGGCACCTAAAAAAACCAATAGAAAAGCAGCCTCAAAAAGATTTTTATAAGCCAAATAGGCTGCAAAACAACCGCATAAAAAATTAAGAGCTGTAAAAAGATTAGGAATGCTTCGTTTGAGTAACTCCACTAAAAATATTCTAATTTTTTACAAGATAGTAATTGCAATAGCTCCAAAAAAATTAAATTCGTACTAATGTCCAAGACACTTCAACATTTATTATTATCGATCGGCTCTGGTCTTGCTCTAGGTCAATCTTGGCCTACAGAAGGCTTTACCTTTTTGATCTTTGTTGCTCTAATTCCATTGCTCTTTTTGGAACACTCCATTCGCTCTGGTGTATCAAAAAGAAAGAGTTTACGAATTTTTGGATATGGTTACTTGAGTTTTTTGGTTTGGAATTTAATCACAACTTGGTGGTTAATAAATTCTACTCTGTTTGGAATGTTATTTGCCAATTTGTGCAACAGCCTTTTTTATGCGCTTCTCCTTTGCCTTTTTTCATGGTCTAAAACCAGACTTCCCTTGCGGAGTGCTTATATTTTCTTTGTTTGTCTTTGGCTAGCCTTTGAAAAACTTCATCTAATTTGGGATTTTTCTTGGACTTGGCTTAATCTTGGAAATGTATTTTCAGAGAAAATCTACTGGATTCAGTGGTATGAATATACAGGAACCTTTGGAGGAACATTATGGGTGCTGATTCTTAACCTATGGCTATTTTCGATACTAAAAAACAATGGCTTTAATTCAGCAAATCTCTTGTTGAAGAAAAGCGTGGCACCGCTTTTGGCTATCGCCTTGCCAATAGCACTATCACTCTATCTATATCAAAAGGTAGCTAACCCCAAAAAGACAATAGAAGTGCTTATGATGCAACCCAATATTGATCCTTACAGTACCAAGTATCAATTGACCAATAAAGATTTTTTGGAACAATTCATTCAGCAATCTCAAGTGCACCTCAGTCCAGATATCGATTATATGCTAAGCCCTGAAACCTATTTTGCCGAAGGGTATGGGGAGGCTTTGGCCAATTATAACAACAGTGAAATTCATAAGGACATTCAAAAGAGCTTAAAAGATTACCCTGAACTACAGTGGATCTCAGGTATTCAGTTTTACGATACATACGTTCAAAAAGATGCACCTTCTTTTACCGCCAATCAAGTAAGAGAAAACTTATGGGTAGAGTATTATAATAGTGCCCTAAGTGAACAGTTTCAGCAAAATCCAGAAGTATATCACAAATCAAAACTAGTTGTAGGAGTAGAAAACATGCCCTTCAAAGCTATTTTGAAACCCTTCCTTGGAGATTTAATGATTGACTTGGGAGGAACTGTCTCTAGTAGGGTTGTTCAGAAAAATAGAGCCGTATTTACTCACCCAATGTTAGGAGAAAAAGCTGCTCCTATTATATGTTGGGAATCTGTTTTTGGGGAATATGTTACAGAATATATCCAAAAAGGAGCCACCTTCTTGGCAATCATTTCAAATGATGCGTGGTGGGGTGAAACACCCGGTCATAAACAATTGTTAAGTTATACTCGCCTTAGAGCTATTGAAACCCGAAGAGATATTGCACGAAGTGCCAATACAGGAATCTCTGCCATAATAGACGCCAGAGGGGAAGTCCTTAAACAAACCAAATACAATTCCAAAACGGTATTAAAAGGAAGTATTGCTTCACGCTCCGAAATTACTTTCTACGCACGCTATGGAGATTTGATAGCACGATGGGCAACATTGTTAACGACCCTTTTATTATTACTTGCAATTAGTGGTCGTTTAAAGTCTACATAAATAATTTAAACATTTGTTCCTTACTATTGAAGTCTTTGGAATATAATTAATATCTTTGTTAGAACTCAAAAGTTATTGCACCTACAATGATTTATGAAGCGCGACAATGAAAGAGTATAAAGTCTACACGAAAACAGGAGACAGTGGTATCACAAGCCTTATCTCCGGCAAAAGAGTTCCTAAACACGATGTTAGAATAAAAGCATATGGTGCTATTGACGAACTAATCGCATGGCTAGGCTTGATCAGAGACACTACAGAACTGGAAGAAATACAAATCACCCTTATGGAGGTGCAGAAGCAATTAATGACGGTTGCTGCTCAACTTGCCATAGATTCCGAAAAAGAGTTCCCTAAAAACCTCAAGCCACTGGAAAACAAGACAGTAAGTTTTATTGAACATGAAATCGATAAGCTAACAGTAAAACTCCCTCCCCTTCGAAATTTTGTTATTCCTGGAGGACATGTTTTGATTTCCTACGCTCATATTGCCCGATCTATATGTAGAAGAGCGGAACGCCATGTCACCCAATTGGATCAAAATACGCCTATATCCGCAACATTAATTGCCTACATTAATCGGTTATCTGATTATTTCTTCACGCTTTCAAGAACCTTTGCTGCAGAACTTGAAATCGAAGAAGTTAAATGGAGTGGTAACTAAAAGTCATTAAATAGTTGCATACTTTCTATAAAAATTTATTTTTGCAAAAAAATATTATCTCATGTATTGGACATTAGAATTAGCCTCATACTTAAGCGACGCCCCTTGGCCAGCTACTAAAGACGAATTGATTGATTTCTCAATCCGAACAGGCGCTCCCCTTGAGGTTGTTGAAAATCTCCAATCTATGGAAGATGAAGAAGACATTTATGAGTCCATAGAAGAGATTTGGCCGGATTTCCCAACAGAGGAAGACTACCTCTGGAATGAGGATGAATATTAATCAATTCGACCAACGAATTTAAAAAGTCTCTTATTTGAGACTTTTTTTTTAGTACTTTGAACTAATATAAAAGATATTCTGAAAAGCGCATATGAGCATTTTAAATAGCATACTGAAAACCTTTGTTGGTGACAAAACCAAAAAAGACCTAAACAAGATCACCCCTCTTGTCGCTAAAATTAATGACTTCCAAAAAAGTTTCGAAACATTAAGCCATGATGAACTTCGTGAGAAAACACTTCACTTTAAATCACTGCTTGCCGAGGGAAATAATGTTTTCAATGAAACCATTAATCAATTACAAGAAGCTGTTGGTAAAACTGATGACTTAGATGAAAAAGAAGCGCTTTACAAGCAGATCGATCAAGAAAATGAAGCTGCTCAATCCAATGCAGTAACCATCTTAACTTCCATACTTCCCGAAGCCTTTGCAGTTGTCAAAGAAACCGCACGTCGTTTTGTAGAAAATCAACAACTTGAAGTTACTGCCTCTCCCTATGACAGAGAATTGTCCCAAACCAAGGCCTATATCGAATTAAAGGGAGATAAAGCTCTATGGGCAAACTCTTGGGATGCAGCTGGAAAGCCTATTGTGTGGGACATGATACATTATGATGTTCAACTCATTGGAGGAATAGCCATGCATCAAGGGAAAATTGCTGAGATGCAAACTGGAGAAGGAAAAACACTAGTAGCAACGCTTCCCGTATATCTAAATGCCTTAACAGGAAAAGGGGTACACCTTGTTACGGTTAATGATTATTTAGCTAAACGAGACAGTGCATGGATGGCTCCCATTTTTCAATTTCACGGTTTGAGTGTAGACTGTATTGATCATCACCCACCGAACAGTCCTGAAAGAAGAAAGGCCTATAGAGCCGATATCACTTATGGAACCAATAATGAATTTGGTTTTGACTATTTAAGAGATAATATGGCTCATACCGCCGAAGACTTAGTGCAGCCTAAACACAACTATGCCATAGTAGATGAAGTCGATTCTGTCTTGATTGATGATGCGCGAACCCCCCTGATCATCTCTGGGCCAACACCAGAAGGCGATCGTCATGAATTTGATCTACTAAAGTCCAATGTAAATAATCTTGTCACCAAACAACGCAGCCTACTAACTGGTGTTCTGGCTGAAGCTAAAGCCAAAATAAAAGCAGGGGACACGAAAGAGGGAGGGCTTTTGCTCTTGAGAGTTTACCGTGGCTTACCTAAAAATAAAGCTCTCATCAAATTTTTAAGTGAAGAGGGAGTTAAGCAACTCTTACAGAAAACAGAAAACCACTACATGCAAGACAACAATAGAGAAATGCATATAGTAGACGCTGAACTGTATTTTGTCATTGATGAAAAAAACAATCAAATTGATCTCACAGAAAAAGGGATTGAAATCCTTTCAGAAGACCATTCTGACACAAACTTTTTTATCCTGCCTGATATTGGTATTGAAATAGCCAAGATTGAATCGCAAGAGTTAGATTCGAAAAAAGAAGCAGCACAAAAAGAAGAGCTCTTCAAAGATTTTGATATTAAAAGTGAGCGTATTCACAGTATGAATCAGTTGCTTAAAGCCTATACACTTTTCGAAAAAGATATAGAGTATGTGGTGATGGACAACAAAGTAAAAATTGTTGATGAACAAACTGGGCGTATCATGGAGGGTCGTCGTTATTCAGATGGACTTCATCAAGCCATTGAAGCTAAGGAAAATGTCAAAATTGAAGCGGTCACACAAACCTATGCAACTATAACCCTTCAAAATTATTTCCGCATGTACCAAAAACTCTCGGGTATGACTGGTACAGCCATTACAGAAGCGGGGGAATTTTGGGAGATCTACGAATTGGATGTTATCGAAATTCCTACCAATCGTCCCATTGCTAGAAAGGACGAAGAAGATTTAATCTACAAAACGAAAAGGGAAAAGTACAATGCCGTAATCGAAAAGGTAAGTGCGTTTTCAGCCGCAGGAAGACCCGTGTTAATTGGAACTACATCTGTAGAAATTTCTGAGCTTTTAAGTAAGATGCTCAATATCCGAAAAGTAAAACACAATGTCCTCAATGCTAAAATGCATAAAAAAGAAGCTGATATAGTAGCCGAAGCAGGAAATGCAGGAATTGTAACCATAGCGACCAATATGGCAGGTAGAGGTACCGATATCAAACTCTCTCAAGAAGTTAAAGAAGCTGGAGGCCTGGCTATAATTGGTACAGAACGTCACGACTCACGTCGTGTTGATCGACAGCTTAGAGGTCGATCAGGTCGTCAAGGGGATCCTGGAAGTTCTCAGTTTTACGTTTCATTAGAGGATAATCTTATGCGCCTATTTGGTTCCGAACGTGTAGCCAAAGTTATGGACCGTATGGGACTTGAAGAAGGAGAGGTTATTCAACACTCTATGATGACCAAATCCATAGAAAGAGCGCAAAAGAAAGTAGAAGAAAACAATTTTGGTATTCGAAAAAGACTTTTGGAATACGATGATGTAATGAGTGCCCAGCGGGAAGTCATATATAAAAGAAGGAGGCATGCTCTTGAAGGCTCTAGATTAAAACTGGATGTGCTCAATATGCTTTTTGATACCTGCGAGGAAATTGTACTAAACAACAAAGCTGCTAATGATTTTAAAAATTTTGAATTTGAAATTATCAGTAACTTTTCCATGACTGCTCCGCTGACAGAAGAAGCATTTTTAGAAGGAACCGAAAACGAACTCATACAAAAGCTCTATCAAGCTCTTCTAGAACATTATAACACTAAAACTTCTGCAAATGCCCAAATGGCTTATCCAGTAATAAAAGAGGTTTTCGAACGCCCAGATAACAAATTTGAACGAATTGTTGTTCCCTTTACAGATGGAGTAAAATCTTTAAATATCGTTACCAATCTCAAGGAGGCCTATGAAACTCAAGGAAAGAGTTTAGTTGATGATTTTGAACGCAATATTACTTTGGCTTTAATTGACAATGCTTGGAAAGTACATCTAAGAAAAATGGATGAATTAAAGCAATCTGTTCAATTGGCGGTCCACGAACAAAAAGACCCGCTACTCATCTACAAATTTGAAGCTTTTAAACTCTTTAAGTCCATGTTGTATGAATTGAACAAAGAAGTTCTTTCCTTTTTGATCAAAGGAGGGCTTCCCAGTCAAAAAGCAGCTAACATACAAGAAGCCAAACGCCCCCGTTCTCAACAAAAACTCAGGACTTCTAAAGATGATGTTCTCAACACAGAAGAAATGGCACAACGCGCTAGATCTGTCGGTGCTGGAGCCAGCCAACCTCAACGCCAAACAATAGAGACTATAGTTCGAGAGCAACCCAAAATAGGACGTAATGAAAGAGTCACTATTAAAAATGTTAGTACAGGGGAAACTAAAACAGTAAAATACAAACAAGCGGAAGTCCTAATCAAACAAGGGCAATGGGTCATTAGTTCATAATTTCTTATTTTTAAACAAAATAAGATATTAATGGATACTTATGCTGCTGTTTTGTTGTGGGCAATACCCGGTTTTTTAATTCTCGTAGTGATTGAAGTTCTTTACGGGCACTTCACAAAAAAACAATCCTATGTTTTTATGGACACCCTAGCCAGTCTTAGTTCAGGAATGACCAACATTCTTAAAGACGTTTTAGGACTAGCCGTAATACTAATCTCCTATCCCTATATCCTCAATAAGTTAGCTCTTTGGGAAATTGAGAGTAACATTGGAGTTTATATAGTCGCCTTCATTTGTGTTGATTTTGCTTCCTATTTGGTGCACCTGTTAAACCATAAAGTAAACTTCTTTTGGAACCAACATGTTATCCATCACAGTAGTGAGGAATACAATTTAGCTTGTGCGTTACGTCAAAGTATTTCAAACTTAATCGGTTTTGGTGCTATTTTTCTAATTCCTGCAGCACTGCTAGGTGTTCCCACAGAAATTATCATGACCCTTACCCCCATTCATCTTTTTG
>Ga0233395_1000879_pt1 | contig 15265 bp, 17 predicted proteins | sample 27DmetaG_FD_186029 | JGI IMG/M metagenome (GOLD analysis project Ga0233395, IMG submission 186029) | Seawater microbial communities from Monterey Bay, California, United States - 27D | ecosystem: Environmental > Aquatic > Marine > Coastal | place: USA: California | collected 2016-10-12 | reverse complement strand
TAAACCTATTTGTATTTCTTGACCAGAACCAGATGTTTCAATTTCATTAGTTGTTCCTACTACACTTAAAGTTTCAGAATTTAAAACTACTGCACCATTTCCTGCATCTGTTGTAAAATCTAAATCACTTGCATTGTTTAAACCTTTTACATAAGCAGTTGTTGCTACTTTTGTAGAATCATCACTTGAAGATTGTGTTGTAGCTACAGAACCATTTGGTAATGTGACCCCTGCACTTGGAAATTGTAAACTTAATCCTTGATTAGAAGCAGTTGATTCTATTTGATTAGCTGTTCCTGTTACTGCGAATGTTTGTGTGTTTAAATTAACATCGCCAGTTCCACTATCTCCACTAAAATCTAAATCACTTGCAGCATCTAAAGTATCTACATAAGATGTTGTAGCTATTTTTGTTGAATTATCTCCTGCTGTTTGTGTAATAGCAGTTGAATTGTCAGGTAAATTAACACCTGTAGAATCTAAAGATAATGTTAATGATTGACCAGAAGCTACTGTTGTGATTTCGTTAGTAGTTCCACCTATTGCAAATATTTGTGAATCTAAATCTATTTGACCAGAACCTGTATCGCCTGTAAAATCTAAATCTTCTATAGTAATTTGAGCAGCTACATAATCTATAATTGCAGCAGTAGTAGGAATTGTAGTATCGTTGTCGTTATTTCCTATACCATCTGCAGCATCTACAAATTTACTTATGATTATATTTTCTCCTGTATCTTTTAAAGAGCCAAATTCTAATATAGCAGTAACTTTAAAATCCCCTGCATTATTTAAATAAATGCTTGTTGAATTACCATTACCATCAGTAAGTTCTTTTAATGATGCAGTTATCGCAGCATTATCAATAGTTTTTATTAAACCTTGATATGTATCTGATATTCTTGTGTTAAATAGACTTGCCATATTTTTTATTTTTATTTTCTTGTTTCTTTAAAAAAGTTTTTAATTTTTCTATATTTTTTTGTTTTGGTTTATATCTCATAATACCCACCCATTAAATAATGCATCATAATCAGGATAAATGTCATCGTTTGTATTACTTGTATATTCAGGATAATCAGATTGGTTAAATGACATAAAATCAATAAAACGCCTTGAATAATATTCCATAAATTCACGAGCCTTATCTACTAAATAATCTACTTCGTTTTTACCTACTGTATCGCTTGTTTCTGACCTATGTTTAAATACACCACCATTTTTAATAGAATATGCAGCAAACGGAATATAATAAACTTGTGCAGACCAAATTAACATTGGTTGTAAATAAGTATTTAATAATGTTTTATATTTAGCATTAGCTACATCATCAATTTCTCCATTAGCAATTAGTGTAGATATTTTATTATATAAGTCTGTACCTGTATAGTTCTGTATATCTATTTCCTGTGCAATCTTAATGAACTGTATAAATTTATCTGTATCAACATTCCCGTCAAGGATGCTATTTCTAACTAAATCAGTTCTATTTATGAATAATGCTGTTGCCATATTTTAATTTTTAAATCCCATTTTATCCCAATATGCTTTAGTATAACCTTTATACTTCATATTTTCTGGTGCTACAGGAACAAGTTTATCATTAACAGGAAATTTAAATCCTTTTGATTTTGCTTTACCAGAAGTAACTAATGTTTTATCTCCTTCTTGTGTTAACATATATGTTTTACGGAACCATTTATGCTGACATCTGGCTCCTCCTTTGTAAAGCCAAATTGAATACGTAGCTGCACCTTTTACTCCAAATCCTGGATTTACAGGTTGTTTACCCATTCTTATAATATCTTCTTTACGATATATTTTTTTAGCTCTAACCATAGCTTTACAAAACTTTCTACCATCATCTTGTGTTTTTAATGGTGCATATTGATATCTAACTAAAAACTTTTCTTTTCCTGATTGTTTAGTTTGGCCATCTTGTTCTGAATCTCTTTTTGGATATGCTTTACCTGTACGAACTAAATTTATAATTTTACTTAATGTAGATTGTTTTGGTGTATTTAATTCTTCAATTTTTAAATTATAGTTATCATCATTATCATAGTCAACTTCTGATACATCTATTAATTCATAATCATTAAGTAAATCTTCTTCGTTTTCTCCAAATTTATTTAATGTATTTGATAATTTTATTTCATCGTGAGATTCGCAAGGCATATACCAAACTTTTTCTCCATCTTTATGTTCGTGATGACCAGAACATCCCATTTTTTTAGCTTGTTCTTCTGCTTCTTCTTTAGTTTCGTAAACCTCTTGACCATCAATCTTTTTTAATTCAACAGACATTTTAACTCCTGTTTCTTCTTCAATCTCCTCATCGCTTTGTACACTTCTATCAACATCTGTAAATTCTAATGGCTGTAACGTAGTAAAGTATAGGTTTAAAGCTATATCGTTATACGCAAGTATATTATCAAAGCAATCTATTAAAAGTTCTTGAAAAGGTCTTATAACAGTATTATCCATAAGCAAAGAAGCTGTCTTTATTTCATCTGCATTATTACCTAATCCTGTATTGTCTTTAATACCTAAAAGCATAGGACTAACAACTCTATGAGATACTAATACTTTACTTTGTGATTCATCACTTAAAAATTGGTATTGATTATGTGCATCACTTAATTGTACAGGAGTAATTTCTGCTTGTGCATCTTTATTATCATTAAAACTTAAAATAAATTTACCTGCATTAGAACTACCACTAAACTTTTGTGCAATTCTTGCTTCTATAAGTTCTCTTTCTTGTGGATTAGGAGTACCATTGTTGAAGTTAATTAACATTGAAGGACTTAATCCATTCATTATATTGTTTAGGTGGTAATTAGATATTTCTTCTTCCAATTCTGCATATTGCAAACCACCTTGATAATCTACAGGAGCATAGTAATAAAATCCTGCTTTATAAGGTTTTATGTAATATATTTCTATATTTTCTTTTGACATTCCATAAGCTGGTATGCGTAATGGTTGGTCACTTGGTTTTAATTTAGTCCAATCCTTAAAATAATAATAAGCAGGCACCTCACCATCTTCATTACACTTTTCTGCTCGTAATGTTTCAATAGGCATATGCTCTATTTGTGCAATTTTAGTTCTGTCTTTAGAATAGATAACTTGCATAGCACATTGTCCCATAAGTTTGAGGTCATAACATAATTTTCTTACAATATCTTTTTTAAATAATGTAATCATTTGTGCATATTGCTCAGGTTTTTTATTTGAATCTGTAGCACCTAATCCTTTTCCATAAATTTGCTGACTTATTCCATTGATACAAGCGTTATTTGTAGGACTTCCGTTGTATCTGTCTATTAAAAATTGAAAATAATTATTGTCATCTCCGTAAGCAATCCAATCTTGATTAGGTACTTCCTTAACCTCTGGGCTTGTATATGTACTTAAATTAACAAAACTAATTTCTGATTTAGAACTCTTTACAAATTGCCCTAAACTATTTCTTTTTCTATTTTTCATATTACAATGTAGTCATTATTATAAGAATTGTCTGTAATGTATTGACCTTGATTTAAATTATAGTATAAATTATCTAATTGGTCAATCTCTTGGTCAGTACAAAAAATTCTGTCTTTGAATATATCTAAAATATTAGTAGTATCTATATTCCAAAATTCATTATAAACTTCCCATAAATTGTAATTTGTATTCCAAAAGTTTGGGTCTGAATATAATTTTATATCGTAAAAATGACCCTCTACAAGTACAGGACTAAATGCTTCATTAAATTCTAAGTAGTTTCCTGATGTTACAGCGTTATTAATTTCATATACAGTTGTAACATTTGTACTGTCATCTCTTATAGACATAGTAAACTGAGAACCGTACGTTCTTGGTATTACTTTTAAAGCCTGTGCAAGTGCTGATGTGGTTAATACAATCATTTTATATATAACGTAATAAATAAGTTATTTTGTAGAAATGTTAATGCAAAAAAAAAGCACCCAAAAGGATGCTCTTAATTTTTAAACAATTTTATTATGGTGTTGGATTTATTTTTTCACCATCAGCTGTAATTAAATTAGCAGCTAAAAAGTAGGGAGCTGTTTCTTCTAATCCTTCCATTGTTAAAGTGAACCCTGATAAATCCCCTGCAGCAGCTCCAGTTACGGTAGTTCCTCCAGTACATTCCATACCATTTTCAAATCCACATAAGAATTGGTTACCATAGTAATCTTCAACTACTACATAAGGTCTACCAACTGCAATAATTTGCAATTCGTTTTGTGTTTTCGCATCTAAATACGTTAATGTTAAATTTAATGTTTGAGTGTAAAAAGTTGTACCGTTTTCTCTCGAACTCGTTACTGTAGTTTCAAGTGATGAATTACCTTTAACATCATACTCATACCAATCAGGTTGAGTACCTGTTATTGTAGTAACTTCGCCATCTGCACCTAAAGTAACTCCTGTAATACCTCCAAAGTCACCGAAGTAAACTTTTTTAATACCACCGAATGCCGATTTACAAGGTAAACTTCTTCCAGTTGTTAATGCACAAGCCATAGTTTATATTTTTTTTATTAAAAAAGGGTAAGTAGGCACTAACCCACCTACCCTAATTTTTGGTTAATTTAATTTATTAAGAATAAAGTACTATCTCAGACCCAATTCCATATTGTACGCCTGCAGTAAATCTCATTATTACTCTTACGTTTTTACTTCCATCAATGTCAGCCATATCAATTAGCTTAACAAGGTTGTAATCAGACATTAAACCTGTACCAAAGTAAAGATTTGACCTTTGACCAGCAAACATATAGTTGTTTGGTAAACCATTAGCAACAAATATTTTTACACCATCAATAGAAAGGTTTTCGTTACCTCCGTACCATAATGTTCCTCTATTGTCAATACCATTAGCACCAACAGAACCTACATTTTCAGTTCCTGCTACGTTAGTTAATGCAGCATATCCACCTAATGCTCTTACGTATGCTTTTGCTACGTTTTGTGATACATAGATAAATAAATCATCTTTTCCATATAATGTACTTGGGATAGCATCTACTACTTTTCCTAATTCAGCAATTACGTTTGCAGAATCAACACCACCACCTACAGCAGCAACATCAATTACATCTCCATCAGCAGCAGCTAAAGTAACTAATCCGTTAAATTCTCCTGCTTGTGCTCCACCAAGATTTCCTTGCCAGATATTGTTTTCAGTTGAAGCAGCAACTTCTTTTGCAACGTGAGCAATTAAGAAACTTGCAAAGTCTGGTGGTAGGTTATCAAAAGCTGAATAGCCCATAGATACTGCACCCCAGTCTGATTCAAATGGTGTTTTACATAATTCAAGGTTAACTTGAAAATTCTCAGGTTGTATAATTCTTTCTGTAAGAGTTACACTTCCTGCGTTAGTAAAGTCACAAGATTCATCTCCAATTAAACCAGAAGTAGCTACCTTTTTGATAACTTCTTTAAATTTAATATTTGGTTTGATTTCAATTGCACCTTGACTTAAAGTGTTACCACTCAAAAGAGCAGCAGCGATGTACTTTCCTGCAAATTCTCCTGCATAAGTAGTCGTGATAGTTGGTTGTGGCATAATTATTTAATTTTTATTTATTTAATTGATTTAAGATTATATCCATTGTAGAAGGTCGTCTTTTAGGACTAATTCTAAAATTTTCTTTTTTAGCATTACCTGATTCAGGATTATGCTTAATTGGTTGAGCAGCAGGTTTTGATAACTCCTCTTTTAATTCTTCGTTAAATTCTTCTTTAACTGTTCTTGATTTAGGTTGTCTTGAAACTTCTTCTTCGTTCATTTCAACTTCATCTTCTTCCATATTTTTTTCTCCTACTTTAGATTTAAGGTCAGCAATAGCATCTTCAAGATTTTTAATTCTTTTTTCCATTCCTGCCCAATCTTCAACATCAGCTTCTTTTCCATCATCTTCCATTTCTTCATCTTTGTATTCTAAATCCTCAGTTTCATCTTTAGATTCTTCTTCTTTTTGTGGTACTTCATCAGATACTTCTCTAACATCATCAATAATACCTTCTTCTTTAACTACTACAAGTCTACCATCTTCAAGTAGGTATTCTCCTACAGGCATAGCAACTTTTTCATCATCTGTTAAAATAAAGATTTCTTTTCCCTTTTCAAATGATTCGCTTTCTACACGAGTACCATTTTCAAGTTTTTGTTCCTCAAGTTTAACTTCTATATTAAGAAGTGTCTTGATTTGGTTTAGCATTTCAGTTGATTTCATAATTATTTATATAACGTGGTTTAATTTATTTTTTGCATTTTCAAATTGTTCTTGATATAACTCCAATACCTTGAGCCCATAAAGAGCCATCACAGCATTTTCTTGAATAAGTATCTTTGTCTTTACATAAACAAGCTCTTCTTGAGTTTTTAGGACTTGCTAATCCTGGAAAAAAGTTTCTTAATTTCTTATTCATTATTTTTGTGGAATACAATTAGGCACTTCTTTTCCATCTTTAATTTTTGTACCATATTGTTCGTAACCATCCCAACAAGGTTTTTTTAATTCTTCTGTATCTCCTATTAAAATCTGTTTTATTTGATTTAATATTTCTTCTGATGATTTTTCTTCTGATAAACCTACAGCATCTTTAGGTCTTTCCATTTTATCTGCAAAGTAACCTTCGATACTAAAACCTTTTACCTTACCTGTTTTAACATAGTCATTCCATACTTCATCATTATTAACTTTTACAGCACCCATCCAAGTTCCTACAGGTACATTCATACCATACTTTCTTGACTTGTCGTGTACTTCATCTTCAACTAACCAAGATTCAACTAAACTTAATCCTGATAATTCGTGTTGATGTTCTAATGTTGAATTGTTTTGGTTGCCTTTTGTTAAATATAATTGAGAAGCTTTTACGACAGTATCTTTTGAGAAATATATGTAATATTCATCTCCTTCGTTATTGCGGTATATCGGCTTGTTAGGCACTAATAAAGCACCCATTAATATCTTTTTTTCTTTTGATACTTCTGCTAATTTAATTTCATCACTTTTTAAAGCTATAAAATCTTCTTCTATTGCAGGACTTTCGACTATGGATATTGCTTCGATTCCAGAAGCTTCTTGATTTTCGTCAAGTATTAATTCGACTATTTTCATATATTATATAACGTATTTAATTAATAATTTTGCATTTATATAGTAGCACCTTCTACAATATTTCTTTCTAAACCTTGAGCAGTTGTTACATCATTACTTACAACGTATGCTCTAACAGGTTCACTTGCTTGACCTCCTATTGCATCTGCTAATTGACTTGTTTCTCCTTGACCTACTACATTAAATGAAGGTGGTGCTGATGGCATAGCAGGTGTTTGTCCACCTCCTGCTACAGAAGCTCCTGCAGGTGGAGTTGGTTCTGGTGTAGATGTTATTGTTTTTACGTTTGCAATACCTCCTGCAATTACTGCTGCTGCACCTATAAATCCAAATATACCACCTTGAGCTAATGCTTTGTTTGCACCTGCATAAGTATCTCTAATAGCTTGTACTATTGCAATTGCTTTACCAAACTTTGAATTTTTACCTACAATAGTAGCCATATCTGTTAATGCCTGTGTAGTTAATTGTTTTTTAGATTTATTTAAATCTTTTTCTATTAATACTTGTTGATTTGCGTTAGCTTGTTGATATGCTAATAGTTCATTATTTGCATCTGTATATGCTTGAGTTCCTTGTTGATATAAATCTCTTTTTTCTGTTAACCTTTTAGTTTCAATTTCTTTTTCTTTTTTAGCAATATCTAATTGTGTTTGAAACCTTAATACATCATTTTCAATTTGGTCTGCATTAAATTGGTCTTGTTCTTTTTTCCTTTCTGCAAATGCTTGTTTGTCTGATTCTTGTAGTTCAAGTTTTTCTTTTAATAAAGCATTTCTATTAGCATCTTGCTCAGACATAAATCCTTCGATTTGTGCTTCTACTGCTTTTAATTCATTTTTAGCTTCTTGTACTGCAAGATTATCTTCATCTGCACCTGTTTTTTTGAATTGAGCTTCTGCTGATGCTAAAATTAACTTTGCATTTTCAAGCATTAATTTTTCTTGCTCCTCAAGTGTAGCTTTTAAATCATCATTAGCTTTAATTCTTTCTTCAATAGTTTTAAATTCATTATCTCTTATTTGTCTTTGTTGTTCTGCTTGTCTATCATATTCTTCTATTAATCCTTGATTTGCTACTCTTGCAAGGTCAGCAGATTTTTTTAATTCAACATTTGTTTTAGCAGTTTCTAATGCTGCTTCAACACTTATATCTTTAACACCTTCGACAACTTGTGTAGCTATATTTCCTGCTTCACTAATTGCTTCTGAAAAATTATTTGCAATATTTGAACCTGCATCAATAGCATCGTTTCCTATTTCAACAAAATCATTTTTAATAACATCTAATTCTCCTTCTAATTCTTTAATTCTTGCTTCATCTCCTCCACCAAGCCAAGATTTTTCCCAAGCTAATTGAGCACCAACAATACCAGCTTGTATTGCTTTAAAACCTAATTTTAATGGTGTAATTGCTATAGTAACTATTCCTTTTAAAACTTTACCAAGAGCATCAAAATTTTCTGTTGATGAAGCTACATTTTCATAAACTGAAACAATTACATCGGACACTTGTTTACCTACTATTGCTATTGCTTCAAATACAACATTAAATGCATCAACTACTTTTTGATTTTCTTTTAATGATTTAAATAAAAATCCAAATACTGCTACAATAGCACCAAAACCTGCAGCCATATATGCTTTTCCAATACCTTTTAATCCTGTTGCAACTGCTTTTAATCCACCTTTACCTATTTTTTTACCTGCTTTACCAACAGCAGTTAATCCTTTTTTTAATATAGAAGTGTTTTTAGATGTATCATCTGTAGTTTCATTTAATTTTATTAAATTATCATTTAAGGTTTTTATACCTTTCACAGCACCTTTGTCATCAATATCTAATTCTATTTGTAATTTTTGACCCATTTTATTTCATTTTTAATTTGTTTAAATCCTTCTTTAAAAGATTCAGCTAATTTATATTTGCCTTGTGCAATTCTAATTGTTTCTGTTTCTCCTTCTGCTATCTTTAATAATTCTAATATATTTTTTATCATAATTTTATTTTAAGAACCACTACATTGTTTAGGCCATTCTCCTGTTCCATTTTCGAACTGTGATTGCCACCACCCCTGTAATTCTAAAGATGGATTTGTAGGTGTCCAAGCCTCTTTATTCCAATAATCATATTTGCTTCCTGTTCCTCCATACCCATATCTTCCTTCATCTGCATAGATTGTTAATTCTTTATTAGCGTATAGTTTGCCAATAGTTTGAGTGCCATTTTGAGAACCAAAGGTTATTGAAGCTGAATCTGAATATACAGTAACTAATGTTCTACTTGAATTAGTTGGGCAAGGCGTTCCAGTTAAGCTATAATATAATGTTAAAGTAAAACTATCTGCTTCTAATTCGTTTATAATTTCTAAACTGCTTTTACCTGTAATAAGATTTGTTTGTAAAGTATTTAAAGTATAATCTTGATTATTAATAGTAACCTTGTCGTTCATTTTAATATTTTTAATAATATTTAAAGGAAGATTTGCATCTATTTTTATTAATCTTCTTTTGCCATTAAAAATGTCTTGTATATAATTAAAATAATTTTTGTTGAATAAAGTATCTGTAAAATCATTATCATTTGATTGAGAACCATATTCATTTGATTCAGGAAAGAAATTGATATTAATCTTGCTTACTGATGATGATGTGCTTAAACTATTACTCGGAATAAAATAAGTATCTAATTCATCTACTGCACCTGAATTGCCTGATAAATTATTTAAAAACCCTATTTTAGTTGTTCCATTACCTGTTTGTTGTATAGGATAAAATAATAAAGGTTTGCCTATGTAAGCATCCTGATTATCATCAACAAAATAACCATACTGTATTGTAGTTGGAACATTTGTACTTGTACCTGAATCAATTAGTCTTTCAAACTGCATATGCTCAAAAGGTATAACAACTTTATAAGTAGGATTAGGACCTGTAAAATTATTTCCTATTGCTTCATTTCCTATAAATGATTCTGCTCCCCATTTTTTACCGATTAATTGTTCGTATTGTAAAGCAAGAAAAGTTCCTGTTCCCTCATAACCAAAATCTATTTCTTTATATGGCAAAGCTACGTTTACTTGGCTTTTATTAGTGTTTACATATTCGCTTATATCATAAGTAGTTCCATCTGCATAAAACTCTGATAATCTTTGGACTTTTATTTTACCATAGTCAGGGTCTTGAGCATTACTAACATAATAAGCAGTAAGATTAAACATTTTAAATATACCTGTTAAGAAATCTAAAATCTTAATATCTGGGATTTGTTGTTGTATTATAAATTCAAAAGTTGGATTTGCCTCAAAACCTCCTGTTGGTGCTAATATATATTGATTTGTCCAAGGTGTGCCATTAAAAATACCTGCTAAATTCCAAGTAATACTTGAAAATATTATTTGAGATGTTACTTCAATAGTAATAGTGTAACTTCCCTCATCCATAGAATTTGGAAAATCTGTTCTATCAAATGTTGAGTCTCCTGTTTGATTAGTAAACGTAGCCCAAACAATACCATTTCTATTAATAATAACATTATAAGGAGATGGATTAGAACCTGCTACAACTATATCTAATTCTGTTTGAATAGTAGGCAAAGATGTATTACCGTTAGGTAAACAAGAAATACCTGAATAAGGATTACAAGAATTATAAACTTCTAAAGCTGAACCACCTAACATTGTAGTTTCAGTTTGTGATGAAATAGGAAAACCTGTTACCTCAGTAGGAAAAGTTGTTATTTGTGATGCAGGTTGTACATCGCCTTTTTTTCGATGAAGCCATAAATGAAGATTATAAAACTCTGAATTATTTGTATTAAAAAAATCATCAGTAAAATCAATATCATAAGTGCTTTGTATAGCTTCTATAACTTCATAAACTCTAATAGCATATTTTAAATCTTCCCAATAAACTCCGTGCCTATGTCCTCCACCTCCACCTCCACTCGTTGGATAATATAAATTTCCATCATTTTTTCCTTGATATGTTTGTGAATCATAATATAATCTTGAAAAATTAAATTCCCCCCTTCTTTCTCCTGATGTTATTAATGGGCATAATATTGCACCAGATGCACTTTGTAACCTTGCTTTAACAGTTGCAGAATCATAATCTAAACTATATTGATTTAAAGTGCTTAAAGCTGCTAATTTATCATCTCTTAAAACATCTTTTAAATTCACTGTCTTTCCAAAGAATGTTATTTTATAAGCATAAATTTGATTATTTTTTAATTCTGTTCCTGTTAATGTTACATAACCCTCTTGAAATGTAATGTTATTTAATTCAATTAATGCCTCTACTTTATCTCTTGCATCAAAACCATCAACAATATCATAATTGTAATAATGTTGGAATAATATATTATTTGTTTTAGAAGCTGGTATAGTAAATGTTTGAGTAAACTCTGTAAATATCTTTGCAGGGTCTTTTATGTTTTGAATAGATTGATTAAATGAAACCTGTTCATCTTTAAACAAATCTACTCTTTGATTATTTACATATAATTGTAATTTCTGCATTATCTAATATTATTTATGTAATCAAAACTCATATCAAATTCAAAAGTATATTCAATTAATTTATCATTTAAAGATGTTTTTTGAACCATACTACTTTTTTTAACATTAACAGGAACGACTTCCTCATTACTTGGATTTGTCGATACTGGTCTTGTAAGCCATACTTTTTCCGATAATAATAATTGTTCAAAAAATTGATTAGCCCATTCAGGATAATAGCCTGAACTTAAAGTAATACTTGTATTAGCAATAGTATTAAAAACTTGTTTAGTATGTTGATTAACGTTATAGGTAGTTCCATTTATAATATTTCTTTGAAACTGCTCTTGCCTTTTTGTAGTAGTATTAACTGATTTTAAAAAAAACCATAAGTCTTGTAATGCCCCAAATTTATTTACAAATGTAATTTTATGACCTTCTCCGTATTTAGTACAGTCTATTCTTACTATATTCATTCTAACTCCTGCAGGACTACCTACAATATCTAAATCTGCAGAGCCATAAGATTGATAACCCAATGTTTTGTTAATATTTATATAAGGAACATAACCTGAAACATTATAAGGAACATAAATATAAAAAATATCATTTATTCCTGTATTGTTAGGGTTTTTACTAATTAACCAAGTTGGAACTGATGGAGCAACGGTAGGGTTTGCCCCCTCCATAAATGTTCCGTAAGCATCGTAACCTATATCGTTAATAGCCTGTGTACTTGCAGTTATGCTTGGTGGGGTAGAACTATCATAAGAATTGATTTCGGTTTCTATTGTTAATGTCTGAACAGGTGTTGCAGGAGAATAATCTCCATCGAAACCAGCATCTAAAAAATCTCTACATAATTCTGCTATTTCAAAAACTACTACTTGAGAAGGTGCTGCTTCTTTTCTTAATGTATATTTTAAAACTCCTCCTATTTTTATTGTACATAAAGCATAAACTGAAGCTGCTCCTGCTGTTAATGATTTATATTGTGGACTTCTTAATGCTATTGCTGCCATTGTTTATTTTTTTGTTCTTATATTAATTGCTTGTTCTATGTCTAAAACAAAATCATTTATTAATTCCTCTGGTAATCTTTTAAATGCTCTTTTGAATGGTTTAGTAAAAAAGTAAGTTGGTTTTAATCCTCTGTTATAAATATTTTTTGCTACAACATATCCCATACTTTTATAACTACCTTTTGAATATTGACCTTTTTTGTCTCTAAATCTTAAATTTTTTGATTTAGCAAATACTGTCATCTTATTTACAAATTTTTCGAATGTACCTCTTTTTGTACCAGAACCAAATCTATATGGAGAGTTTGGAGCTTGTTGTCCTTTTATTTTACTATTAGGAGATACTTTAGAGGGGTTTGCACCCTTTACACCTTGGTCTTGAAATATACCATAATCTTCAAAATAAAATTCTAATATATATCCTTTTTCATCTTTATTTAATTCGTATTTAATTGAATTATATAAATCTCCACCACCTTTTTTATCCTTAGTTAATATTGACTTTGATTGTTGTACAACGTACTTACCAAAATCTTTTAATGCTTTATTTACATTATTAAACTCCATTAACAAATTTTTATATCGTTATATATCATTATATCCATAGTAGCTGTCCAACCTGCTAATTGGTTTTCAAATCTATCGTAAAAAGGTTCACAACTTACATCGCCATCTAATTGATATTTATCTTGATGTAATGTTCCCATTCTTAATACTTGTATGACTTTATTTAATACACTTAATTGAGTGTTTAATATGTCTTGTTCGTTATTATTACCTGTAAACCTATCTGTAGTTTCTGATTTACTTTGGTCAACAATATCCATAGCCATTATACTTATATTAAAAGTTAATGTTTGTTCTTGTTGTAAAACATTATTAACTATAATGTGTGATAATGGAAATATGTCTTGCTTGTTTAAATTAACATCATATATATCTCCTGTTGTTACTGTGTTAACATTTATATCAGCCAATAATTGGTCTTTAATAGTTTGTGTTAATTGATAGTAACCTCTTATTCCTTGTTGACTCATTTAAATTTACTTTTTATTTGTTTTGCTTCTAATTCGTTTTTATCTTTTATAAATGCTAACATCATTAAACATTCGTGCATTCCTATTTTTGTGATATGTTTAAATCTTGTAATATCTCCGTTAGAGAGTCCGTAAAGGCTTGAATACCATCCCCATTTTTTAGAAAATCCAGCTCTTGCACTTGTAGTTTCCCCTCCTTGTTCTCCAAATAACTCATCATAGTTTGCGACAATTCTATCCCTAAATGATAAAAAAAAATAATGGAACTAAATACTGCATCCATAGGCATATTAATTAATCTATCTTTTTTATCAGGGTCATAGTCTTCAATTATATATTTTTCTCCTAATTTTTGTTTTATAGGTCTGTATAAGACATTCATAGCTATTTGTATGTTTTGCCATTCTCCCATATATGTATCAAGGTCAATATATTCCCCTAAAGTTATTTCATCAATATTTGGAACAAATCCATATTCAACATTATTTAGCCAGAAGCTTTTAACTAATGATGGTTTCTGTTCAAACATATTAGATATAAGTGTTGCAATTCTATCTGCATCTGATAGCTTTATACTTAGAGCATCTTGCATTGTAATATTGCAAAATATCTCTATCATTTTAGTTTGTATAAAGTTATTGTTTTCCTGTTTATCTTGTATTTTTAAGAACTTTTGATATTGATTTAATGTAATCTCATTAAGTTCAGTAGGTACATTGATATTGGCTTTCATATTTATATAACGTATTTAATTAGCGATTTTATAATAAAAAAAAGGTGCCTATTTCTAAGCACCTAATTTAATAAAAAAAAAGGGATAACTCTAAACTGTGAATCACTGTAGGCGAATTATCCCTAATTTAAACAAAACAAACTAAATTATTACATTAAACTTTCAACATCATATTCTATTTCTTCTAATATATGTTTTTCTGATAAATCATACATTTCAAATTTAACCTTTGTATCTAAATATTCAATACTACCATCATCATTTATATAACCCATTACTATTACGTTATTAATATCTGTTTCGTTTGGTTCTGGTGGGTAAAAATAATTACCTGCGTGTCCTTTTCTCCAATCATAATCTACTTCTAATAAAAAATGTTCGTATTCAACTTCTATTGTATTTGATATATTATTCATAATTATATTTTAATTGTGGAGGGTCTGTTTTGGCTCTCCTGCCCCGTTGTAGTGGTTAAAAGTTGTACACCTTATAGCTATCCACCTTGATTGTTTTGTCGACCCCCCTGTTAAATTATTTTCTTTTTAAATATTCTAAAATTGTTACTTCTCTTACAGTTACATCTTCTCCTTTTTTTTCTATTTCTGTAATTTTTAGTTTTATTTCATCTGGTGTAAGATGATTAAATTTTCTATCCCAATAAGCATCTGGATTTAAAGTTTCGTAATGATGTGAGTTAAAATACATAATTTATATTTTTATAGTTAAAATTAATATTATTGAATAAACAACTAAGTGAATAGCAATTAACCATTTCCAGTTGTTAGGGTCTTGTTTTAAGAATTTTTTGTACATTTTGTTTTGTT
>Ga0233395_1000839_pt1 | contig 15564 bp, 17 predicted proteins | sample 27DmetaG_FD_186029 | JGI IMG/M metagenome (GOLD analysis project Ga0233395, IMG submission 186029) | Seawater microbial communities from Monterey Bay, California, United States - 27D | ecosystem: Environmental > Aquatic > Marine > Coastal | place: USA: California | collected 2016-10-12 | reverse complement strand
TAAATCGAAGATACTTTTACAAATTCATGATGAGTTAATATTTGAGGTACCCAAAAAAGATGAAAAAATGATGGTCAAATTAATAAAAGAAGAAATGACCAGTGTTGCTCAAAGTGATTATCATTCATTTTCAACTCCACTTACTGTTGATGTTAATGTTGGAGATAATTGGGGAATGCTTCATTAATTTAATTAGATTGCCCAATTTAGAACAATTTAGTATTTTTATATAAGGAATGCACAAACAAACTATAGCTTTAATAGATGATGATAGAAATATTCTAACTAGTTTAAGTATAGCTTTAGAAAAAGAAGGTTTTAAAGTTCAAACTTATATTGATGGTGAGAGCGCATTAATTGGACTTACTAGAATGCCTCCTGATTTAGCAGTGGTTGATATAAAGATGCCTAAAATGGATGGAGAAGAGTTGCTCAAAAAACTTAGAAAAAAAACGTCGTTACCAGTAATTTTTTTAACATCAAAAGATGATGAGATTGATGAATTGTTGGGACTAAAACTAGGAGCAGATGATTTTGTAAAAAAATCTGGCGGCTTTTCAATAAAAGTTTTAATTGAAAGAATTAGAGTTCAGTTAAGAAAAAAAGATACAAATAATAATTTAGAAGAAAATAAAAGTTTAATTGCACATGGAAAACTAAAACTAGATCCTTCTCAACTTGAATGTGAGTGGAACAACAAACAACTTCCAGATAAACTGACTACGACAGAGTTTTTAATTGTCAAAGAATTAGCAAAAAGACCTGGAATTATTAAAGAACGAGCTCAATTGATGGATATTGCCTACAGAGAAGATACGGATATCGAGGACAGAACCATCGATAGTCATGTTAAAAGAATACGTAAAAAATTCAAAAAAGTAGATCCTGATTTTTCAGCTATTGAAACTAGATATGGTAGTGGATATAGATGGAATGTTAGCTGATGTTTGGTAAATACTTAAAAAGTCTGTCTATATTAAAAAAATTTTTATTCATAAATTTTATAATTTTTACAATTATTGGATTATTTACTTTTGTTTACCTAAGCAATGTTCAGCCAAATTTGATTAAAAAAAAATCTGTTAAACACATAAATGTAATAGATAACACAATAAACACTCTTCTAAGGCTTGATATAAAATTTGATGTTGATGATATTAGAAAGTTTTTATTTTCTACCAGATTTATATTTCAAAATCTAGATAGAGTAATATTTTTTGACAATGATTTAATTGTTATTGGAGATACAGATACATTAGATTTAGACCCAAGATCTTTTTCAACAAGACTAGATGAAATTGAATTTGAGAGTTTAAGTAAAAATCAAGAAGATCAAAATAATCAAAAGGAAAATGCCAATATAAATGAAAACAAATCTTTACCTTTTAATGATATCTTAAATAAATATTTAAATTCAAATGAATATGGAAGTTCTTATACTTTTATTCAAGAAGACCCAAATCAATTTAAATTAATTACAATTCGAAATGTAATTAAAGATGGATCAAATATTGGATATCTTGCTATTTCAGAAAATGCTAATGACATAAGAGCAGCAACAGATGAGAGAAAAGCTTTTGTCACTAGAACTGCTATTGCAGTGGGTTTTGTTATTCTTATTTTTTCTTTTGTTTTAAGTAGATATTTTATTAAACCTATTCAAAATCTTGTAAATTATACAAAAGTTATCAAGGAAAAAAGTCAGATAAAAACAAATATTGAAAGTTTAAAAAGTCGTAATGATGAACTAGGACTTCTATCAAATTCACTAGATGATATGACAGTTGAACTTCAAAAAAGAGTTGCCCATGCAGAAAATTTTTCAACAGATTTAGTTCATGAAATAAGAAATCCCTTAGCATCTTTAAAAAGTGCATCTGAGATATTGCAAGATACAAGTAATTCTGAACAAAGAACAAAATTACTAAATATTCTTAGTCATGATGTTTTGAGAATTGAAAGACTAATAACTGATTATTCTCAGATGTTGAAAGATGAAGTTGCTCTTAGCAAAGAAAAAATGCAAAAAATTAATATAGAGCCAATTATTCAATCTGTTGTAGATGATTATTATAATATTCAAAAAGTTAAAAAGAATATTAAAATTAATTATGAAAATGATGGTAAGAAAAAATATGTTATTAATGGTATCGAAAACAGAATTGAGCAAATAATTGCTAATTTGTTAGATAATTCAATTTCATTTTGTAAAGAAGGTGGAAATATTTTCGTCAATATTTCAAGTACATTAGATAAAAATATTATAGTTAGGGTGACTGATGAAGGGCAAGGGTTTAAAGAAAAAGATACAAGTAAAATATTTAAAAGATTTTACAGTAATAGACCAGATAAGTTTGGTGAACATTCTGGTCTTGGATTAAATATTGTAAAAAATTTAGTTGATCTTCATGAGGGTAGAATTTCAGCATCTAATCGATTAGATAGAGATGGAGCAATAGTAGAAATAAGTTTTCCCAGCGTCTAATCTAAACTTGCTAAATTTATTGTTAGCTGTATAAAACACTTCCATGGAAGATTTTAAAGTAAAAGATATATCGTCAGCTGAATTTGGTAGAAAAGAAATCTCTATTGCTGAAAGTGAAATGCCAGGGTTAATGGCTTTAAGAGAAGAATATTCGAAAACCAAACCTCTAAAAGGTGCAAGAATTATTGGTTGTTTGCATATGACAATTCAAACAGCTGTTTTAATAGAAACATTAGTTGACTTAGGGGCAGATGTTAGATGGTCATCATGTAATATTTTTTCAACTCAAGATCATGCTGCTGCAGCAATTGCAAAAGCTGGAATACCTGTTTATGCATGGAAAGGCGAGACGGAAGAAGAATATCTTTGGTGTATTAAACAAACTATTGTTGGTAAACCTGATTGGAAACCTAATATGTTATTAGATGATGGCGGTGATTTAACTGCAATCATGCACAATGAATATAAAGATTTAATGAAAGATGTAAAAGGTGTTTCAGAAGAGACTACCACTGGAATAAAAGCTTTAAATAAAATGGAAAAGGATGAGTCTTTGTTAATCCCAGCAATTAATGTGAATGACTCAGTTACTAAATCAAAATTTGATAATTTATATGGTTGTAGAGAAAGTCTTGTTGATGGAATTAGAAGAGCAACAGATGTAATGATGTCAGGAAAAATTGCAATAGTAGCGGGTTTTGGAGATGTGGGTAAGGGAAGTGCTGCATCACTCAGACAAAGTGGAGCAAGAGTATTAGTTACCGAGGCAGATCCAATTTGTGCATTACAAGCTGCAATGGAAGGCTATGAAGTTGTATTAATGGAAGAAGCCATTAGTAGAGCAGATATAGTTGTTACAGCCACAGGAAATAAAGATATTGTTACAGCTGATCACATGAGAGACATGAAAGATAGGGCGATCTTGTGTAACATTGGTCATTTTGATAATGAAATTCAGGTTGAGGCTTTGAAAAATTACAAATGGAGCGAAGTTAAACCTCAGGTACATGAAATAGAATTACCAAGTAAAAAAAGAATTATTCTTTTAGCAGAAGGAAGACTAGTTAATTTAGGTTGTGCAACTGGACACCCAAGTTTTGTAATGAGTGCATCATTTACAAATCAAGTAATTGCACAGATTGAACTTTGGAATAACTATAAAAATTATGAAAATAAAGTTTATGTACTTCCAAAACATTTAGATGAAAAAGTTGCAACTCTTCATTTGAAAAAAGTTGGTGCTAAACTTACTAAACTATCCAAAGAACAAGCAGATTACATAAGTGTTGGGACCGAGGGTCCATTCAAACCAGATGCCTACCGCTATTAAAAATAGCATAATAGATATATCTTCAGAAGAGACGACCAAAGAATTAGCTAATGATTTCTCAAACTATCTAAAAGGTGGAGAGGTAATTTTTTTGTATGGAGAAATGGGAGTTGGAAAAACTACTTTTGTAAAATATTTAATTAATCAATTTCAAACAAAAAAAAATTTAATAATTTCTGAAGTAACAAGTCCAACTTTTAATTTACTGAATGAGTATGAGGCAGATAATTTAGTGATTAAACACTATGATTTATTTAGATTAAAAGATGAGTCTGAAGTTAAAAATTTAGATCTATTTGATAAAAATAAAAATACAATAACACTCATTGAATGGCCCGAATTGATTAAAAAAGAAAACTTCAAAAAGACCATAGATTTGACGTTTAATTATGAAAATGAATTAAATAATAGATCTGTTAAAATTGCTGGTTTAGATTGATCTTGTACTATGAAATTTTCAAAAGATTTTAAAGAAATTAAAGGAGATGCATCATTTAGAAAATTTTATAGAAACACCAAAAAAAATTCAATTATTGTATTTGCAAATAAAGAAAAAACTAAAAATTTATTAATTTATGACTCAATTAATAAAATCTTAATTAAAAATAATATAATTGCCCCTCAACTTTTAAGTCAAAATTATAAAAAAAATTATATCGAAATACAAGATTTAGGAAAAAAAACAATTTATCAAATATTTTCAAATTATAAAAAAAAACAATATCCAATATTTAAAAAAGCAATTAATGTTTTAAATAAAATTCAGTTAGTTAAAGATAAAAAAATCAAAAATTTCAAAAACGAATTTTATCTAATTAAAGATTATAAAAATAAAATCTTATTAGATGAGGCAAACTTATTTAGCCATTGGTATGTTCCAAAAAAATTAGATAAAAAAAAAATTAATATATTTAAAACCAAATTTAATAGAGAAATTAAGCTATTATTATCAAAACTACATTTCAAAAATGATACTTTTGTTCATAGAGATTTTCATGTTTCAAACTTAATCGTAAACTCCAAAAATCAAATTGGATTAATTGATAATCAAGATGCACTTATTGGAAATAAGGCCTATGATCTAGCTTCTTTAATAGATGACGTTAGATATAAAACATCGAATTCACTTAAAGAAAAGGTTTATAATTATTATTTAATGACCAATAAAAAAATTAATGCAGATAAATTTAAGAATGACTATGATATTTTATCTGTTCTTCGAAATTTAAAAATTATTGGAATATTCATGAGACTAGCGGAAAGAGATAAAAAAAGAAAATATTTAAAGCTTATCCCTTATGCATGGAAGATGATTGATAACAGGATAGGTAAAAATAAAGACTTAGTTAATTTGAAGTTTTTATTAGAAACTAATTTCCCAAAATTTATAACGAAGTAAAATGAGAATTAATACAGCCTTTATTTTATGTGCAGGATTTGGAAAAAGATTAAATCCATTAACGCTAGACACTCCTAAACCTTTGATCAAATTTAAGAATATTTCAGTTCTCGAAACTTGTATTAATCTAATTGAAAGTTTGGGTATACAGCAAATTGCTTTGAATACTTTTTATTTAAAAGAACAAATTAGTAATTTCATAAATCTTAAAAAATTTAAATCTAAAATTACAATTATAGAAGATGGAGAGAATATTCTTGATACAGGTGGTGGCATAAACAATATGATGAAACACACGAATGAGGATAATATTTTAATATTTAATCCTGATACAATATGGAAAAAAGATTATTACAAAGAAATTATTGAGATGGAAAATATATATTTTTCAGAAAAATTAAAAAATATACTTTTATTAGTAAAAAAAGAATTAAGTTTTGATAAAAATTTAAATGGTGATTTTGATTTAAAAGATAATTTAATTATAAAAAACAATAATAGAAAATTTATTTATACAGGATGCCAAATAATGAATAAAAAAATCTTGTCCGACCATAATGATAAAAATTTTTCAATCACAAGTGTATGGAATGATTTAATTGAGAAAAAAAAATTATATGGATTTGAGAGTAGTAATAAGTTTTATCATTTAACAGACCTTGAAACTTTTAAAAAACTACAAGATCTTTAGACCTTTCACGATCTAGGTATTTACAATCAGTAATTTTCCTCTCTTTATCTAAATTTATCAACAATGGATTTCCAGTTGGAATCTCTAATTTTGATATTTGATTTTTATCTAATTTAAATAAATATTTGCATAATGCTCTAATTGAATTTCCATGTGCAGAAATTAAAATATTATTATTAGAAATTTCATTTTCAATTTCTTGTTTATAAAACTTTAATACTCTTTCATAAGTATCTTCAAGAGACTCTGTGTCAGGAATTTTATTAATTGGTATTTCTTTATAAGTATCAATATTTAGAGGATGGTAAGGATTATTTTTATCTAATGGATCTGGTCGTAAATCCCACGAACGTCTAAATTGATGAACTTTTTCTTCTCCAAGTTTCACTTTCATTTCATCTTTGTTTAAACCTGTAAGTGCCCCATAATGTCTTTCGTTTAATTGCCAGGCCGCTTTTGAAAGTTTTTTATCATCCAATGTTTCTTTAATTAATTTTAATGTATTTTTTGCTCTTAATTGAAAAGATGAGTAATAAATATCAATATCAATATTGTTTGATTTTATTAGTAAACCAGCTTTTTTAGCCTCTGATTTTCCATTTTCAGTTAAATCGACGTCAACCCACCCTGTAAATTTCTTTTCAAGATTCCATACACTTTGACCATGTCTTACTAAAATTAAATAACTCATTTGTTAATCTTTTAATTTAATTTATAAAATATGACCATACAATTCTATGATTAATTTTTTTTCAAAATATAAATTTATTTTTTATCTGTCTAATTTGATTTTAATAGTTTTATATTTGTTTCCAGGTAGTTTATTGGGATGTTTTTTTTATAAAGATTGTATTTTGCAACCTCAGCTAACACCTGATTTTTTAGTTTCTACAAACCATTTGTATGCTTTTTGCTTACTGTCTATAATTGGTTTATTTACATACAGTAATTCAGATAAATTAAATTTTTTAAATATTTATCTTGTTTTACTTTCTATAATTTTAGAAATATTACATATATTTATTCCAGTAAGAAGTTTTGAATTTTCTGATTTATTTGGAAATTTACTTGGGGTAATAATTGTTTTAATAATTAATTTTTTTTATCAAAAATATGAAAATTCTAAAAATTAATTCATTAATAGCATTATTGTTTTTTATTTCAGCTTGTTCTTCGATACCATCAAATACTTCCAATAGCTGTTCTATATTTGGTGAAAGATATTTATGGTTTAAGCATGCAAAAAAATCTGAAAAAAAATGGGGTACTCCAGTTTATTTGCAACTTGCTATAATTAAAATGGAGTCCGATTTTGATTGGCTTGCCAAACCCCCTAGACAAAAACTTTTTAAAGTAATTCCTTACAAAAGACCCTCAAGTTCATTTGGGTATTCTCAAGCTGTGGATGGTACTTGGGAACAATATAAAAAAGAGACAGGAAATAAGCTTGCAGTAAGAACTAGGTTTAAAGATAGTGTTGATTTTATTGGATGGTACACCAATAAATCTAGTACTATTTTGAAAATTTCTAAAACTGACTCTTTCAAGCAATATGTAGCTTATCACGAGGGATGGGGAAATTATAAGTATTACAAAAAAAATAAAAAAATAATTAATTTAGCTAAGAGAGTAGAGAGACAATCTAATCTTTATAAAAAGCAATTATTAGAGTGCCAAAGCAAATTTAATAAGAACAAATATATTATTTTTTAGATAGTTGTTTTTTTAGTTCAATATCAACAACATCAATTCTTTCACTATTTTTTGCAAGAGTTAGGTACATTGTTGGGGTCACATAAAGTGTGAAGAATGTTGATATTATCATTCCGCCAAGTATTGTTGATCCGACAGCTAGTCTTGAAGCTTCACCTGCACCTGGTCCAATATTTCCAATAACCAAAGGCAACATTGCTATCATTGTACTTATTGATGTCATCATAATTGGTCTAAATCTTAATTCACACGCTTCTTTGACAGAGGCTTGTATTTCTTTTCCAGTGGTTCTAATTTGATTTGCATAATCAACAATAAGAATACTATTTTTGGTTGATATACCAATTAAAATTACCAAAGCAATTTGAGAAAAAATATTTATTGAACTATTTAAAAATAAAATAAATACCAGTCCTCCAAAAACAGCTAATGGGACTGTAAGCATAATGATAAATGGGTGGATAAAAGAGTTAAATGTTGCTGCCATCACTAAATAAGCAGTTAATAGTCCAAGAGCAAAGATTATATAGAGTTCATTTGTTGTTTCTTTAACCTCCTCAGACTCACCTTTCCAAGTAATTTGATTGTTAGGTGCAACCTCTGCCATAATATTTTCCAGATACTCAATTGCTTCAAATAATGAGTAACTGGGATTTACATTTGCAGAAATTGTTACTGCTCTTTGTCTGTCATATCTTGCTAATACTTTTGCAGATCCTTCTTCTTTTAAATCAACTAAGTTTGATAATGAGATCAATTCACCTGTTATGCTGGATCTTACAAATAATTTACTTAAGCTATCTTTATCTTTTCTATCAACTAAATATTGTTGAAGAATAATTGGATATTCTTTTCCTAATTTATTAAATGTAGTAACTCTTTTGCCACCATATAAAGTTTCTAATGTTTGACCAATAGATCTAGTCGATATTCCTAAATCTTTTGCTTTATTTTTATTGATAACTAATTTTACTTCAGGTTTATTTCTATTATAATCTGACTCAATTCTTGATAATCCTCTATTTCTTCTTAACTTATTTATAACTTCTTTTTGAATATCTTCTAATTCTTCATAAGTACTTCCTAAAATTACCATTTGAACTGGTTTATTATAATTGGAAACTCTTATCCCTTGAGGTGAGATTGGAAAAGCTAGAGTTTGAGGTACAGTTACTATTTTACCTATAGCTTGTCTCATGATTGTCAAAGCATCTTTATCTCGTTTTTTCCAATCATCCAGTAAAGCAATAATAATAAAACTATTAAATGAATTTGCAGAGCTTCCAAAGCCTGGAACTCTCATTATGAATCTATTATAAGGACTATCTTCAGCTTGTAGTAATGGCAGCAATCTCTTTTCTACATCTTGAGCTCTTTGTTGTGTATAGTCAAATGAACTTCCTTCATCAGTAAAACCAATAACTAAATAAACACCTCTATCTTCTTTTGGAAGAAGCTCTTTAGTAGTGTACATAAATAAGGCTACAGACCCAGCTATGATCAAAAAAATGAAAGTTATTATGGTTTTCTTTTTATTGATCCAGTAGTTCAATGTTTCTTTATAAAAGTTAGAAAAACTCTGAAAAAAAACGTTAAATTTTTTTACAAAAAATCCACTGTTAGATTTTTTTTTCAAAAATTTACTTGCAAGCATTGGCGATAAAGTCAAAGCAACAAATGAGGAAACGACAATAGAAAAAGATAAAGCTATAGCAGTTTCTCTAAATAAAGTTCCAGATATTCCTTTAATAAATATTAATGGAATAAAAACAGCAAGCAAAATTAAAGTTGTAGCAACAATTGCAAAGGTAATTTGTTTTGAACCGTTGTAAGCGGCAACCAATGGATTTTCTCCATTTTCTATTTTTCTGTAAATAGCATCAGTCATGATGACTGAGTCATCAGTTATGATCCCAATTGCAAGTATAAAGCTCAGTAAAACAAAGATATTAATAGAAAGTTCAAATAGATAAATTCCAAGAAAAGATGCAATTAAACTTACAGGTAATGCAACAGCAGGAACTATTACTGCTTTAATGTTACCCAAAAATAAATAAATTATTATCACAACCAAAATAAATGCTATTGCTAAAGTTTTATAAACTTCATTAATTGCTGCATTTACATATGTGGCTCTATTAAATGAAACTTCTAACTTTAAACCTTCAGGCAATGTCTTTCTTACTTCAATAATTTTTTTTTGTATTTCTTTTGAAAGTTCAACTGTTGAGGCACCACTTTTTGCATAAATTCCAATACCAACCGTTTTTTGATTTAAATTATTTTTACTTTGTGCTTTAAATAATGTCTTTTCAGAAACAGGGCCTAATTCTACATTTGCAACATCTGACAATCTTACAATTTTATTTTTTGTTCTTTTAATAGGTAAAAATTTTAATTCATCAATATTAGTATAGGATTTATCTAAATTAATTGTTAAATCTATATTATCTGCTTCCAAAGTCCCAGCAGGCAAACTTACATTTTCATTTCTAAGAGCATTTTCTACCTCTTGAATAGTCATATCATTTGCAGCTAATTTGATAGGGTCAATCCATACTCTAACACTAAGCTCTCTAAGTCCTCCTAATAGAATTCTTCCAACATTTTTTACACTTGAAAAAGAGTCGACCAAATATCTATCCGCATAATCACCAAGCTCTAAATCTGACCAGGTTGAAGATGAAACAGAAAGCCACATTGTTGTGGTAAAACCAGCTGCCTGTTTTAATATTTGTGGAGCATCTGCTTCAGAAGGAAGATTGTCGACTACTCTAGCCACTCTTTCTCTTATATCGTTTGCAGCATCATCAAGCTCAATATCAGTATCAAATTCTATGTTGATACTACTTCTTCCATTTTCAGATTTAGAGTCAATGTTTTTGATTCCTTCAGCTCCTCCAATTACATCTTCGATTACTTGGGTTATTTCCTGATCTATTATTGGAGCTGATGCAGATTTATAATCAACTTTAACTTGAACTACAGGTGGCTGCAAACCATCAGGTAATTCTCTTACTGGTACCTCGGAATAAACAAATAGACCAAACACAATAAGTATTAAAGATAGTACCCAAGCTACAACTGGTCTTCTAATGCTAACTTCAGTTATATACATTTAATTACTTATTATTTATTTTTTTCTTCTTTAGTTGATTTGTCTTTTTTTCCCCAATCTGATGAATTTTGTTTTGACCCATGTTTAATTGGTTTAATCTTACCATTAGGTCTTGTTTTTTTTAAACCTTCAGCAACAACCGTATCACCATCTTCAAGACCAGATTTGATTTCTACAATTCCTTTTTTTCTTAAGCCAATTTCTACTGGTACTTTTTTTACAGTATTTTCTTTGTCTACCTTGTATACATAAACATTATCGCCTTCCATTATCAGGCTAGTATCAAGAATACTTAACGAATTTCTTTCATTATAATTAATAGAAATTTCTAATAATGATCCTGATAAAAGTTCATTGTTAGGGTTATTTAGTTTAATTCTTACTGGTAGAGATCTTTTATTTGTATCAATTCTACTTGCAGTAGACTCTACAGTTCCAGAATATTTTTTAAGAGCATTTCCAGAAAATTTTATATCTACTGTTTGACCTTTTTTTACAAAAGGTGCAAAAGTTTCTGGTATATCGACATCAACAAAAAGGACTGAAGTATCCTCTAAATTTAATATAATTGAACTTTGCGATACATCTATATCGTTTGAAAAATCTCGTTTACCAATAATTCCATCGAAAGGAGTAGTTATGTTTCTATTCTTTAATTTTGCAATTACATCTCCTGTTTTAACTTTTGTATTAAATTTTATGGGTTCTAATATTTCATATTTTTCAATATTAAAGGATTTAATTTGCACTGGAACAGCAGTACCAAATGTTTCGATAGTGTTTTGAAATAATTTTTGCTCAACTACTTTAACGATTATTCCTGGAGGAGGCCTTTTACTAAATTTTTTTTTAAAATGATTACCAATCATTGTTCTAGCAATGATTACAGCCGCAATGATAAAAAAGAAGATAAGTACTATGGATGTAATTTTTGTTGATCTTTTCATATTTTAACTTTTTCCATACTCAGACCATGAGCCATCGTATATTGTTGGCATATATTTATCATTTATTAATGAATATGCTAGAGCCAATACACTTGCGGTAACTCCTGAACCACATGAAAATACTAGATTTTTAGTATGGTCAAAATTTATGGACTCAAATTTTTTCATTATTTTATCTTTATTAATAAATGTATGGTCCTCATTAATTAATTCTCCAAAAGGTAAGCAAAAAGAATTTTTAATTGATCCGCTCCTTAGGCCTTTTCGAGGTTCTGCAACTTTTCCTTCAAATCTTTCTTTGCTTCTTGCGTCTACAATATTAAATTCATTTTTCATAATATTTTCATCTATTTCTTTTTTATTTTTTACTAATTCTTTTTTTTCTAAAGCTTTATAATTAGATTCTTTAATTGAGATTGAATTATTATCTATTGATTTATTTTCTTTCTTCCATTTTTTTAATCCTCCATCTAATACATGAACCAAACTTGGATTATGACCAAAAAAAATTAAATTGTACCAACATCTACAAGAACTGATTACATCTGAATTATCATAAATTACTATTTCATCATTATTATTTATTCCCATTTCACTCATAATTTTTTCCCATGAATTAAGGTCAGTTAACATGTGAGGCAAATCTGTATTTTGGTTTGAGTTTTTGTCTAAATCGAAAAAAATAGCATTTTTAATACGCTCTTTTTGATACTCGTTAAAACCATTCCTCTTAGTTTGGGGCATATGCCAAGAACAATCAATTATTTTTACTTTATCAATATTTTCTTGTAACCAATTTGTATCTACCAATGACATTTATCTCTTCTCTAAATATTTTTGATGATATTCTTCTGCTGGACAATAATTTTTAACTAAAGAAATTTTTGTTACAATCTTACCTAAAAATTTCTTATTTTCATCATTAGTTATTTTTTCTGCGATTTGTTTTTGCTGTTCATTTGTATAAAAAATTTCACTTCTATATTGGGTTCCAAAATCAGGTCCTTGTGAGTTGAGTGTTGTAGGATCATGTATTTCATAAAAAAACTTAATAATTTTTTCATAAGAAATTAATTCAGGGTCAAATTCTAATTTAACTACTTCAGCATGATTTGTTGATCCTGTGCAGACTTCTTTATAATTAGTTTCGCTACTGTTGCCTCCGCAATAACCTACTTCAGTCTTTAGAATACCATCAAGTTTACTAAATTTTACTTCTGGTCCCCAAAAACATCCCAATGCTAAAATTGCTATTTCCATTGCTTATCCTTTAATTTAATCTACAAATTATTCATATGCTTACTAAAAATCAATTAGGCTTTTTGTACATGTTTATGTCTGTATGTGCATTTTCTTTAATGGATTTAATAGTTAAGTGGTCAGAAGATTATCCTTTGGGACAAGTATTATTTTTTAGAGGTTTTTTTGGTGTAGTTATATATTTTTTTATAATGCCAAGAGAAAGGATTAAAAATTTTTATTACACTAAGAGAGCGGGATTACACCTTTTAAGATGTTTATCGGGGTTGATAGCTTTAATTGCGATATTTATTGCATTGAGAAAATTACCACTAGCTACAGTGGTCAGTATTTCTTTTGCAGCACCTATATTTACCACCATCTTCTCAATATTCTTATTAAATGAAAAAGTAGGATTCTACAGATGGCTTGCTGTATCAATTGGTTTTATAGGAATTATTATTATAACTGAACCTGGTTTTGATGATTTAAATATATATTATTTATTCCCAATTATTTTTTGTTTAGGATTATCCTATGTTGCTATTACAATTAGACAACTATCTACGACTGAACCAGTTTGGCTTATAGCTCTTAATTTTTCAATAGTTATTACATTAGCAAGTTTATTTACAATTCCATTTGGATGGGTGATGCCAAATGTAAAAGATTTAGCTTTATTATGTATGATTGGATTTTTTGGAGGTTTTGCAAATTTATGGCTCAGTCAATCCTTCAAATTATCTGAAGTATCACTCGTGTCTCCATTAAAATATTTGGCATTAATTTTTGGAATATTCTTTGGCTATTTAATTTGGGATGAGATTCCTACAATTAGAACATTATTGGGTGCGTTATTAGTTATTGCCTCATCTTTAATTATTCTTAGAAGAGAGATTTATCACAAAAAAGAAATACCATCAAATATCAGACATGAGTAAAATGCCAAAATATTGGATAAAAGCAAAAAAAAATTTATCTAGCAAAGATAGGGTAATGGCAGCTTTGATTAAAAAATATAAATCTCCTACTGAAAAAATTCTTACAACAAGAAAAGATATTTTCTTTTCTTTATGCAAAAGTATTATTGGTCAACAAATTAGTGTTGTGGCTGCTAATTCAGTTTTTTTAAGATTTAAAAAAAAATGTAGTAATAAAATTAATGCAAAAGTAGTAAGTGATTTATCATTTGCACAATTAAAGTCATGCGGTTTAAGTAAACAAAAGGTAAAAGGAATTCAAAGTTTGGCTAAACAAATTTTAGACAAAACTTTCAACCCAAGACTAATACCTAACATGTCGGATGAGGAAGCGATTTTGTATCTTTCACAGTTAAGACAAATTGGTAGATGGTCTGCAGAAATGATTTTATTATTTACATATAATCGTTCTAATATTTGGCCAATTCAAGATATTGGTTTACTTAGAGCAATATCTAAAAATTATAATAAAAATTATTTGCCTCCAGAAAAATTTGTTAGTTTATTGAAAAAAAGGTTTTCACCGTACTGTTCGGTTGCAACTTGGTATTTGTGGAGAAGTATAGATCCTGAGCCTATTCAGTACTAAATCCCTCAATCACCTGCATATGTCTAACTGTTGTATCTTTTGCAATATTCCATCCAGCTAAATATTCTTTACTATTATGACATTCTAAAGCTTTTTCATAACTTGGAAACTCCCATACAACTGTTCTTACAAAATCATCTCCATCAAATGTTTTATATTTTCCACCTCTAACAAGTGGCACTCCCCCAAAGCTTTTAATTATTGGTGTCACAACTTCTGCATATTTTTTTAAATTATCTTGATTTTCAACTTTTAAATATAAACTGATCCAATAGCTTTTCATGATTTCTCCCTTTTAAAATATTTTAGTTATGATAATAAAATTTATGGCAGATAAATTAATTATCACTTTTGATGAGTATAACAAAATTGTTGAGAAATTAGCAATTGAGATCCATAAAGAATACAAGCCAACAGTTTTGGTGGGAATAATGAGAGGTGCAGCACCAATATTAGATATCCTCTCAAGAATTTTAAAATTACCAATAGCCTATATTGTTATTCAAAGTTACTCAGGAGAAGGCATGGAGGATAAACAGGGGCAACTAATGTTTGCAAGAGAGATAAGTTCTTTAGCAGAAAACAAAGACTATAATAAAGTACTTTTGGTTGATGATCTTTCAGACACAGGTTTAACTCTAAATAAAAGTATAGAGTGGTTAAAAAACTATGGTCCGACAAAAGATTATATTAAAGAAGTTAAAACAGCTTGTTTGTGGAAAAAGAAATCTTCAACTTTTGAACCAGATTTTTGCCCAGTAAGATTGGATACAGATCCATGGATTGTTCAACCAACCGAACATTATGAAGAGTTATCTATAGAAGAGATTATTAAAAGAAATTAATAGATAGGGCTAGTTTAAACTAGCCCTATAAATTTTATTTAAGCAACTGCAAAACTTATCACACTTAATATTGCAATAATAAATATTGCTGGTGAAGTAGTGGAAAACTTACCAGTAAATAATTTAATTAAAGCATAAGATACAAACGCTAAAGCAATACCGTTACTAATGCTGTATGTCAAAGGCATCGCAATCATTGCAAGAATTGCAGGAGCAGACTCGGCAATA
>Ga0233395_1000826_pt1 | contig 15706 bp, 13 predicted proteins | sample 27DmetaG_FD_186029 | JGI IMG/M metagenome (GOLD analysis project Ga0233395, IMG submission 186029) | Seawater microbial communities from Monterey Bay, California, United States - 27D | ecosystem: Environmental > Aquatic > Marine > Coastal | place: USA: California | collected 2016-10-12 | reverse complement strand
ACCACAACCAAAAGGTGCTTGAATACTAGGGTTGTTATTGTCCAAAATTTTTGGAACTAAAAACTGTTGCAACTTTGGTTTATCGCAAGCCAAAAACCAATTATTTTGCTCTTCAATGGAATTGAAAATTCGATAAATAGGCCGTTGATCGTCAACTTTAATCCCTAACAGTGACTCTATTTTTTTATAAGCAGAAAGTGCTGCAGGAAGCTGCTGATCTGCATTCCAAGCCATATTAAAACGCTTTAGCACAACTGGGTTGTACAACCCACTAGCAACAATGGAGGCTTGCTGAGAGGTGTTACTAACAACTATAAAAGATTTTCCTCGAGTACGCAATTGTTCACAGAGCATTAGCCCTGCAATCCCAGAACCTACAATAAGGTAATCAACTTTCATTTGATAAATTTAATCGACTATTAATTGGTTTTTGTTAAAGTCAATTTTAATAAAATCTCCTAGTTTTCTAAGCGCACTCATTCCCAAAAGATTAGGCGCATGGTCAGCTGAAGGGTTTACAGCGCACGGAACATCTGAAATTGTATAGTTTCCAATTGTAATTTCACTAATCACATAAATAATTCCTTTGTTTGTATTACCACTAGCGTCAGAAAAATTAGCATCATCAGTAATTATTTCTTTAATGTTACCTTCTGCCAATAAAGAGGCAAAATTTTCTCGTTTAAGTAAAACCAAATCCGCACCAGTATCCAAAACCATAGGAATTGTAAGTTGACCTTGAAAGTTGACTTGGATACTGTAAGCTCCTGGTCCTTGAGCAATAAGGTCAATAGCATTAGGATTATCATAATCTGAGCCATCAATAAACTCATCATTCATCCATCGCCCTCGAAGCTCGCCACCCTTAGCAGTCGTCTGAACACCATATCCGTTTCTTTGACCGTTTTTAAATACCCCTTCAAAGCGGTCTCCATTAACAAATTCAATTATACCATTTCCGTTTAGTTTATTATCAATAAAACTTCCGGAACGAATTTGGCTATCATATTGTATTTCACCTTGTCCATTTAGCTGATCATTTTGAAAAATCCCTGAGGCTGTAATGTTATTGTTTTTATCATAGAAGGTTCCATCTGGACCGTCAAGGATTATGGAAAGAGAATTACCATCGTAAACTGACTTAAGGAGGCCTGTTCTTATTACTGTATTTGTTTCAAACTTACCAATGCCTCTAATTGTATCATTTTGAATTTCCCCCTCATAAATCCATCCATTAGTAAAATAAAGTTTACCCGTACCATTCATTAGACCATTTTCCCATTGACCTTCATAGCGGTCGTATGTGCTACGATCACTATAAATATAGGTTCCAAAACCATTATCACAATCTCCATCAATACATTGACTAAATGAATTCAAAAAAGTCATTAAAATAATTAATAGTATAGCTTTTTTCATTTAAATTTTATTTGATTAGAAAAATTAAAAAAACCCACAATTTGTGGGTTTTAAATTTTATTTAAGAGCCTTAATAACTCCACATGTCTTGTTCCAAGTTTCTGATCTTTTCTTTGATCCGCTGCGATTCTAAAAGTTGCATCAGTGCATTTTTAGAAATGTAATCATTGATGTCTCGATCTTCATAAACGTTATCTTCTTTGTAAATGTAAGCTGAGAAGCGTCTTGAGTTTATTAAATGATCAAAAGTAATGGGTTTTGAAGTATTTTTATCATTAAATGCAAGTCCCTCATGTAAGATTTTTCTAGCATCAGGATAAAAAACCCAAAACAACTCAATATAATCTGGCTCTATAACTACACCTTGTTCTGCATTATCAATTCTGTTTTTGGATCTTGGGGTAATTATTACTGGAGCGATAGCAATTGGTCGGTAACGCAGGTCAGATTGTCGCTTGTCAAAATACCATACACCCTTGATCCGATATTTGGACACAAATGAATAATTAAATTCTTCTAGTGAATATTCGAATCTTTCAAGTATATTATTTTCAAAAATTAAATTTATTAAATATTCATTATAAATTGAATATTCTTCGCTGTTAAGATCTGTTTCATCAATATCTGAATATTCTCCTAAATCGACACCGTTTTGAATTAAAAACTTTCTTATTGTACCAGCTTCATATTTGATTCGATCCATACCAATTCCTTCAACATTTTCATAAATAGACCGATAAATTAATTTTTTTTGGATATTTTCAATTGGCATTACCTCTTTAAAATTGTCTTTTTCGTAAACATCAAATTCTCCATCCATTGCTGATTTAAGTAGGAAATGAATAAGTGGTCTTCGTTCATTTCCTACAACCAAAGTATCAATCGGATAATACATAGGGAAATTGACACGCTCATCAAGATTGATCTCTTCCCATATAGTTTTGGAGAACAAAACATCTTTATCGCTGATATATCCATACGCAAGAGGGGATACATCAGATTCAACCTCATCAAAGGCATTGGCTATTCCAATTTCGTCTGGCGATTTTGCATTCAGAATATTGGCCTGACCAAAAGTGACCAGCGGTAAGAAGAAAAAAAACATTTGTAAACTTTTCATAATTTAATTTGATAATTTTATAGTTATTCCAGATGCTTGATCCAATTGAACATTTTGTGATTTATCTAAATTTCGAACTTTAATATCTTGTATTAAAACGTATGCATTTCTAGGTGCATTTTTAAGTAATCTTCGAGCATCAGAATCACTAATGATTCTATCAGCTCTAACTTTTTCTTCGCCTAGACCAGGTATCACTAAGTTAAATTCATAAACTTCAATGGGTAAATCAAATAAGAAGTCTTTTAGCTTAGCTATAATCCTCGCCGCCTCCAAATCTCCTCTATTCATGACTATTGAACCAGATTTACCATTTATTTCACCAACTGGTGGTGGAATCTGCTTGATTCTAAATTTATGCGGTGATGACACAACAGAGCCGTCATCTAGTTCTGCAGATACATTAATAGTTAAACCACCATTTTCAAAAGGAGGTGACGGTTTGACAATGTATTTACTTTGACCAGGTAATTTCCTTAATCCTCTTGCTCTAGCAGTGACTTTATTGTCTGGAACGCCTGGAAAAGAAATTGTTATAGGGTTGTTTAAGCCTTGATATAGAACATTCATTTTATCCGCTGCAACAGATGCTTCTTGTGGGCGTGGTACTACTACGTAGTTTCCAGTAATTGGTATTTCTAGTTCTTTCCCTTTTTGTAACACGGTAAACACACCTGAAATTTCATGTTCACCAACACTTCCAACATTAAAATCAAGCCTTGCAGCACCGTTTGAGTCAATAGCTTTAGTTAAGTCAACATCTTCACCTTGAATATTTAATTTAATTGGAGGAACATCAGCATATTTTCCTATGACAACTTTTCCTTGAAACTTTTCACCAGCAAAAAAAGTTGATTTATCAGCTAATACAATCGCTTTGTTTTTGTCAAGCCCATATGCCTCTTCATTTGCATTTCCTAGTAAGAGATTTAACAATGAAGATTCAGTAGTTGAAACGTCGTTTATATAAGAAGTCAATCTTGTATATGTAGCAACTAAAGGATATCCCTCAAAGTTGAACTTTAACCAGTTTTCAAGAACTCCCTCCTCGTTGATAGCTTCTTCAGTAGAAAATCTATTTTTAAATGCATCAATTGCAGGTTTAAAATATGCGTCTTTGCCAAATATTTCAATGATATCGTTTCTGTAATTCTTAAATGCTTCCATGACCCCATCACCAGAAAAAACACCCTCAGGCCCTTTATTTTTTGTCAATCGATCACCTGTAAACCAAGCCTCATCTACTGGTGACGAATTATCCATTTCGCCCCACTTTAGTTGATTTGTTTTAGGATCAATTTCTATATCCCCTCTTACAATCAAGAATTTTTTTAAATCTTCTAAATAATCAATAAAAATTTGTGACTTTTCTCTCACAATTTTTCCGCGCTCAGCTGAAAGAGCAAAATCAGCTTTTTGCTCTTCGCCCTTTTGAATCAATAAATTTAGCTTATCTACATTTCTTTTATTTATTAACGTAGTGGACTCGCTAAACTTTGAGGACATAAGTCCAAATGCGTTTAAAACTTCTTTGGACATATTCATGGCCATCATCGCGATGAAGACCAAATACATCAAGTTTATCATTTTCTGTCTTGCAGATACTTTTCCTCCTGCCATAATAATTAGTTTTTTTGGTTATTTATATAATAGCTCAGTGAAACTAATTATTTATTATTCATTGCAGAAAGCATACCACCATACACTCCGTTTAGAGAAGATAAGTTTGAAGACAATGATTCCATTTGCTCTTTCAACTTAATTGCATTTTCAATTGATTCCGCATTGATCTCGGCTTGTTTGTTGGCACTTTCCAACTGTGCTTTATAAAGATTGTTTATAGACTCCATTTGAGCAGTTGCCTTGGTCATTTCTTCGTTGTAACGGTTGGTTGCCCCAGCAGACCCATCCATAGAGGAGGCAGTAGCGTTTAAGTTTTTGATGTTCTCGCCAAGACTTTTGACGAGTGCACCATCTATTTGAGCTTCTTTGAGTAATGCGTCTAATTTTTTAGTTAAAATCCCCTCTGCTGATTCTTTTTTTCCTGCTTTTGCAGAAGAGCTGCCTCCAGTAAGTTCAGGATATACTAAAGACCAATCGAGATCTCCTTTTTGACGTTCAAAAGCTGAGTATGTAAATACTGCAGCTTCAACGATCATCCCAAGAGTTAGTATTTCAGAACCATAAGGCCAATGTTGAATTTTAAAAAGTGCACCTACAATTACAATTGCAGCTCCTAGTCCGTAGACCATATTGGTGATTGTGATTTTACCTTCTTGTGCCATAGTTATATTTTTTTAATTAGAGTTAAATTAGTTTTTTTAAAAAGTTGTTAGTTTGTTGCATCATTTGCGGTAGCATCTGTCCCCAAGTAGTCTTGTACTGTGCGAAATCCTATAAAACTTCTAGCCGAATCGGCATGCTCATAGTCTCTTGTACTGACTTGTAAATAATAAGCTACATCTTTCCATGATCCCCCACGAACGACTTTGCGCGGGTTTTCTTTATTGTTTACATTCGGATTAAATGATGCGGTATATTCATATGAAGAGGCATCATAGGACGAATTAACCCATTCCGATACATTCCCAGCCATATTCCATAAATTATAATCGTTGGGCTCATAGGCATCCGCCTCTACCGTGTAAAGCGCTTGATCTGCTGCGTAATTTCCTCTTAATGGTTTGAAATTTGCTAGGAAACAGCCTCTGTCATTTTTTGCATAAGGGCCTCCCCATGGAAAAGCAGCTCCGCGTAAGCCTCCTCTTGCAGCATATTCCCATTCTGCTTCAGAGGGTAAACGAAACATATTTACATTTGGTTTTCCTTTGGACTTTTGGTAACCGTTTTTGTACAACGAGCGCCATTGACAAAAGGCATCGGCTTGCTCCCAAGTAATCCCTACAACGGGATAATCTCCATAAGCCTCATGCCAAAAATAATCATTGTGCATGGGCACGTTATAGGCATATTCAAAGTCGCGGATCCAAACAGTTGTATCAGGGTAAACTTTTACAGGGTATTTTTCAATAAAATCACTTCGCTTCAATAAACCTTTATATTTAGCAGCTTCTTCAATATCCATGTAAGTGTACTCAAATTCAAATTGCTCTACATCCCAAGTCCGTTGGCCATTGTACCACTCATCAGGTGGTAAGTACATCCCATCCATGACTTCAGCATAAAGTTCGTCGGGATAGTCTTCAGTGTCAAAAATAAGATCGACATCATTGTTTATTTTTCGTTGTTCATCACCATAGGTATCGAGCATATAGCGTTGATAAGGGGTCAAATCCTCAGGATCTCCAGCATCGAGGTAAGCATACTCACCAATACCTTCATCATCAGGGCCTTTACCTTCTAAATCCGCCATTTCGGCGAGTTTTTCTCGTAGTATAGAATCTCTTACCCAGTGTACAAACTGGCGGTATTCACTGTTTGTGATTTCAGTTTCATCCATGTAAAAAGAACGGACCGTAACAGTTTTCGTAGGTGCATCTTGCAAATCTACAATATCATCATCTGATTTACCCATTACAAAAGCACCACCGGGGATGAGACTCATTCCGTAGGGCTTCTCTGGATGCCAACGCTTACCTTTAACGCCAACAAGTTCGCCTTTGTCTCTAGAACCGCAGCTGCTCATGATAACTAATACCAATATTAAATATGTGATTTTTTTCATAAGTATGTCTGTAGAGGTCTTCCTCTGTATTTTAAAGTTCGTAAACTTATCTATATATTTTTAGATTTACAACTTTTTTTAGCTGAATAATCTTAATAAAACCTTAAACTATTTCTTTTTCTTATAGCTTTTTGCATGCTTTATACCAGCGCTCAGGAATATTTCCTTTGATTGCTTGCTCGTAATCTTCATGCATACAGGCTAATAACGAGTATTTTTTATTTTTAGTATTGGAAAAAGACAAAAATGGGGTTTGAATCCACCAGCGCCCAGTTTTTAAACTCTTGAAAAACACCAATTCCTGACCTTCAACTAGAACAGTGTATTTATTAAAATCCTTCGTACTTTCAAAATTATCGTCTTGGACACGGCAATTAAAGCCTTCAATGAAATACCACAACATCTGAGAAATAAGCATAGAGCTGGATTCATCGTCAGCAGATGGGTTATATTCGTATATTCCAAAAGAGCTAACGCGATTGCTTATACCAGCGTAACGAGATATGGCGCAAATTTCTTTTCCATCAAAGCCATTAGGCGAATATTTTTGTTTAATACTTACTTCTGATGATTTGACAGACTTTAAATCAACTGTCACCAAATCAGCATCCCGAAGTACAGGCTCAGCAGTTTTAATATTTTTATTGACATCCCCTAAACGATAATATTCAAAATACAGCTTTTCCATTAAGTCTATTTCTTCTTGAGCGTTAAAATAAGTTTGATACCCAAGAGCGGTATAATTAAACAAGTTATAAGGTTTTTCGAGAATAACTTTACCTATGTAGCTTGAATTGGTTATCGGTTTAGAGGAATCCCCTAAATCAAAGCTTTTATCAACGTTTACAATATTAATCATAGGCTTAACAGTGTCGTAAGCACGATAATTTGCATAAGTAAGATCTTGACTTCCTCCGATTACTACTGGTATAATCTTGTTTTCCAATAGCGTTTTGATAAGTTCTGTTACCGCGAAATAAGTATCTTCAACTGAAGCTCCATTTTTTATATCACCAAGATCTGCTATTGATGTATTCCAATTTCCTGGAAATAACGAATAAAAGGATTTTCGCACTTCAGATAATTCAAAGGACTGACCAATGTGGTCTACTGAGTTTCGTGTTTCTAAAACACCAAAAATAGCAATGCTTACCCCATCAAGACTTGGTGTAGATTGTTTGGTATGAAGAATTATTTTTCTCCCCAAAGACTGGAAATGAGACAATTCAATAGACTCAACCAAACGATCTGAAATTGGAGAAAGCGTATTAAAGTCCATTTATTATTTCTTTTTTTTACGGCTTTTTGCGGATTTTTTTGGCGTCTTTTTTTCTAAAATAGCCTTAACATCATCCAAAGTAAGTTTGGCAGCATCTACAGATTTTGGAAGCTCAATTTTTATTTTACCTTTTATTATATTATGGCGCCCCCAACGCGCTTTTTCCACACGAATACCTTCGTCTTCCCAATCGTGTACGATTTTATCAATTTCTTTCTGAATTTTATCTTTAATCAAGGTCTCAATATCTTCTGAGGATAAGTTATCCCAATCATATTTTTTATTGACGTTAATAAACATGTTATTCCACTTTATGAAAGGACCGAAACGGCCTTTACCTTTCTGAACTGGAAGTCCTTCATATTCGTAAATAGGTGCGTCAGCCTTAGCTTTTTCGTTGATCAATTCAACAGCCTCGTCCAATTCTACACTCAAAGGATCAACCCCTTTTGGAAGAGATATAAATTTTTTACCGTGCTTGACATAGGGGCCAAATCGACCATTATTTACCAATACGTCCTCACCGTCATAAACACCCAAATCTTTTGGGAGTTTGAATAAATCTAGAGCTTGCTCAAATGTTATGGAGCTCAATTGCAAGGTTGGTGGAACGCTAGCAAAAACCTGTTTTTCCTCATCATCAGCTTTTCCAATTTGCGCCATTGGACCAAACTTCCCTAAACGAACACTGAGTTGACGCCCTGAGGATGGATCTGTTCCTAAAATTCGCTCTCCGGACTCACGATTTGCGTTTTCGCGTACATCTTCTACTTGGGTATGAAATGATCCGTAAAAAGATTTCATCATTTTAGTCCAATCTGCCTTGCCCGAGGCAATATCATCGAAATCTGCTTCAACCTTAGCGGTGAAATTATAATCCAAAATGGCCTCAAAATGATTCACTAAAAAATCAGTAACAATCATTCCAATATCCGTTGGCACCAACTTGCCCTTATCAGAGCCGTAGTTTTCTGATAATATTTCTTCCGCAACATTGTTCGCCTTTAGTGTAAGCAAACGGTATTGCCGTTGTTGCCCTTCAATACTTCCTTTTTCTACATAATTACGGTTCTGGATCGTAGAAATCGTAGGCGCATAAGTAGAAGGTCGACCAATGCCAAGTTCTTCAAGTTTTTTTACTAAAGAGGCTTCAGTAAAACGATAAGGAGGACGTGAAAATCGCTCAGTAGCTATGATGTAGTTATTGGACAAATGCTCGTTAAGTGCCATTGCTGGTAGCATTCCTTCTTGTTCGGCGTTCTCATCATCGGTTCCTTCGAGATAGACTTTTAAAAATCCATCAAATTTTATCACCTCTCCATTAGCTGTAAACAGCTTATCGTGATTTGAAGTTGCAATTTTAACATTGGTACGCTCCAGTTGTGCCTCGCTCATTTGAGATGCTATTGCACGCTTCCAAATTAACTCATACAAACGCGCTTGGTCCCGTTCTAAATTGACAGAGTGTGTTGAAAAATTCGTTGGCCTTATGGCTTCATGAGCTTCCTGAGCCCCTTTGGATTTGCCTTTGAAGTTGCGCGTTTTACTGTAATTTTCTCCGTAAGCAGAAATAATTTCTTTGGCTGCAGCATCTCGAGCGTCTTGTGATAGATTTACACTGTCCGTTCTCATGTATGTAATTAAACCTGCTTCGTACAAGCGTTGCGCCATATTCATTGTCTTACTAACCGAAAAGTATAATTTTCTAGCTGCTTCCTGCTGGAGGGTTGACGTTGTAAAAGGGGGTGCTGGAGATTTCTTAGCCGGTTTTTTGTCCAATGCTGATACTGAAAAGTCTGCATTTTTGTTAAGTTCCAAAAATGCTTTAGCGTCTTGCAGCGTATCGAATGGTTTTGATAAGCGCGCTTTGAAAGGTTGGTCCTTGGCAGTGGTAAAAGAAGCATCAATTTTGAAGCTCGCCGAGGGTTCAAATTCTTGTATTTCGCGTTCTCTTTCTACAATCAATCGAACAGAGACAGACTGAACTCTACCTGCAGACAAACCTCCTTTTACTTTACGCCATAAGACGGGTGAAAGTTCGTACCCTACAATGCGGTCCAACACACGTCTTGCTTGCTGAGCATCCACTAAATCGTAATCTATACTGCGCGGGTTAAGGACAGCTTTTTGAATCGCTGTCTTTGTTATTTCATGAAAAACAATGCGTTTTGTTTTGGCCTTGTCCAATTTTAAGGTCTCTGCCAAATGCCAAGCAATGGCTTCTCCCTCGCGGTCCTCATCACTAGCTAACCAAACAGTTTCGGCCTTTTTTGCCAATTCTCTAAGCTTTTTAACAAGCGGTTTTTTGTCTTTTGAAACTTCATATTTAGGCTTGAAATCTCCTTCGACATCAACACCCAATTCTTTGGAAGGTAAATCGGCGATGTGTCCAAAACTAGACTCCACTTTAAATTCTTTACCAAGAAATTTCTCAATCGTTTTTGCCTTTGCAGGCGACTCGACAATCACAAGGTTTTTGGCCATAATTCATTTTATTGAGGCAACAAATGTAGTCGAATTTTTCAATTTTGTTTTTTAATTTTTTCCCAAAATTATTTTTTTAATCAAAAATTGCTCACTTTTAGACTAGTGGATTATTGATGATATAATCTGATAATCAATTTTTTATCATTGTGTTTGACTATTGTCAAAAGAAATTATTTTTTTGTACAAAACATAAATTGGCATTTGTAAAAAGCAACCAAAAAATAAAGAACCAAGTCCACAAGTCAATAAAATTAGCACATAGAGCGCTATGATATTTAGCAAGCTAATCAAAAAAGTAATTCCCCATTTCTTATGGCCTAGGGCAAAAGATGATTTTAGCACTTCAGAAATTGAAAGCTCAGGATTGTAAACAAAAATTGGAGTCACAAACATAAGAGGAATTACAACATAAAAAACAGGAAATACACAAAGAAGTAATGCCAAAATTACAACAGCAACATTAGCTAAAACCACCAAAAGAGCTTTTTTTATTCTCTCGGTGTTAAAAAAATAGAAAAAGTCTACTGTTTTGAAATCTTCGCCTTTATCCATTTGTCGAATTACTCTGAAAAATCCAAAAGTCAAAAAAGAAGATACAATAGCTAAGACTATAGAAAGACCGTAATAAAAGACCGCTGCTGTTCCAAATTGAAGCGGTACAGAATTGTTAGAAAAATCTGAAAAGTTGATAAAATTGAAAAACAATAGCGGTAAACTCAACGCAATTGTAATCAATTGAAGTAGGAAACCTTGCAACCAAACTTTTTTGAATACTGCAACAGATTCGTTAAATAAATCTCCAAAGTCAATACTTGGGGCTTCACTAATTTTTTTTGAAATGGTGTCAAATGATCTCATTGTCGAATTTTATAGAAAAATCAAATTAAAACTAATTTTAATTCAAATTCAGTAAATACAACATGACACTTTGTCATAAAAAGAAATTTATTGTATCTTTGCCTACTTATTGTTCCAGATTGAATAAATGAAAAGTATGGAGAACGTTATTGACGAAAACAAACAAGGCACTTCGCTGAAATTAGCCTCAAAGCCTGATAATACCAAAAAACTATTTATTGAGAGCTACGGCTGTCAAATGAATTTTAGCGATAGTGAGATTGTGGCTTCAATTCTGCAAAAAGAGGGCTTTAACACAACTTCTCAACTCGAAGACGCAGACTTAGTTCTTGTCAATACCTGTTCGATTCGTGACAAAGCAGAGCAAACCGTTCGAAAACGTCTGGAAAAATATAATGCAGTAAAACGTCAGAATCCAAAAATGAAAGTTGGTGTACTTGGCTGTATGGCAGAACGACTAAAAAGTAAATTTCTTGAAGAAGAAAAAATTGTGGATCTTGTTGTCGGCCCTGATGCATACAAAGATTTACCAAACTTAATAGCTGAGGTAGAAGAAGGAAGAAATGCAGTAAATGTCATTCTATCCAAAGACGAAACTTATGGAGATATTGCCCCAGTTCGTTTAAACTCAAATGGTGTTTCAGCCTTTGTTTCCATCACCAGAGGTTGCGACAATATGTGTACATTCTGTGTGGTGCCCTTTACTAGGGGGCGAGAACGCAGTAGAGAACCGCAGAGTATTTTGGAAGAAATTAAAGACCTTGCAAACAGAGGGTTTAAAGAAGTTACGCTTTTAGGACAAAATGTTGATAGTTTTTTGTGGTACGGAGGTGGTATGAAAAAAGACTTTGCTAAAGCATCGGATTTGCAAAAAGCTACAGCTGTTGATTTTGCAGCTCTACTAGAACTTTGCGCTAAAGCTCAACCAAAAATGCGTTTTCGCTTTTCGACTTCAAATCCGCAAGACATGTCTTTAGATGTAATTAAGACAATGGCCAAATACGATAATATATGTAATTACATTCACCTTCCCGTACAAAGCGGAAGTGACCGCATCCTTAAAGCAATGAATCGCCAACATACTCGTACCGAATATTTTGAGCTCATTGATAACGTCAACAAATTACTTCCAGACTGCTCTATTTCGCATGACATCATCTGTGGCTTCCCTACAGAGACTGAAGAAGACCATAAAGACACCCTGAGTCTAATGGAATATGTTAAGTATAGTTTTGGCTATATGTTTGCCTACTCAGAACGCCCAGGTACTCTTGCAGCACGAAAATTGGATGATGACATCCCAGAAAAGGTGAAAAAAAGACGATTAAGCGAAGTCGTTGAACTCCAGCAAAAACACAGCCTAATTAGAAGCAAAGCATTTTTAAACCAAGAAACTGAGGTGCTTATAGAAAAAACATCTAAGAAATCTGAGTATGAATGGTCTGGAAGAAACCCGCAAAACACTACTGTTGTTTTCCCTAAAGAAAACTATAAAATTGGTGATTTTGTCATGGTGAAAGTTGAAGATTGCACAAGTGCCACCCTCAAAGGGAAGGCCATCGGATATTCAAAAAATATGTAAGCTATGGAAAATGTCCAATCCATAAAACAACGCTTTGCCATTATCGGAAACGATAAAGGCCTAAACCGTGCTCTTGAAAAAGCAATTCAAGTTGCTCCAACAGATATCTCTGTTTTGGTAACAGGGGAGAGTGGTGTTGGAAAAGAAGTGATTCCAAAAATAATACACCAGTTATCACACCGAAAACACGGGAAATACATTGCTGTTAACTGTGGTGCAATCCCAGAGGGAACCATAGATAGTGAGCTTTTTGGACACGAAAAAGGTGCGTTTACTGGTGCTACCCAAACTCGTTCTGGCTATTTTGAAGTAGCCGATGGTGGGACTATTTTTTTGGATGAAGTGGGAGAGTTACCCCTGACCACACAGGTGCGCTTGTTGCGTGTTCTTGAAAATGGAGAATTCATTAAAGTTGGTTCAAGTAAGGTTCAAAAAACAGATGTACGCATTGTGGCAGCTACAAACGTCAACATGTTTGAAGCCATTGAAAAAGAGAAATTTCGCGAAGATTTATACTACCGCCTCAGTACCATTGAAATTTCCATTCCAGCACTTAGAAAAAGAAAAGAAGACATTCATTTATTGTTTAGAAAATTTTCAAGTGATTTTGCATTAAAATATAAAATGCCCACTATTCGATTGGATGACAATGCTGTTCAACTTTTGCAAAACTACCGCTGGTCAGGTAATATCAGGCAGTTAAGAAATGTTGCAGAGCAAATTTCAGTTCTAGAACCCTCAAGATCAATAGATGTAACAATACTTAAAAGTTATTTGCCAAATTTTGGAAGTCAATTCCCAGCAGTCATCAAAAAAGATAAAAAAGAGAGTGATTTCACTACTGAGCGCGAAATTCTCTACAAAGTTCTTTTTGACATGAAGAGTGATTTAAATGATCTGAAAAAGCTGACAATGGAACTGATGCAAAACGATAATTACAAAGACGTTCAAGATAAGAACGAACATTTAATTCAAAAAATTTACAGCGAAGATTCTTCCCCAGGCACTGCTCAAGAAGACCAAGTTTTGGCGCTTTCTGCTCCAAATACTGATGACCCTTCAGTCGAAATTATTGATGCTGCAGAAAAATTTGACTTTATTGAAGATATTGAAGAAGAGGAAGAAACATTATCTTTACACGATAAAGAAATTGAGTTGATCAAAAAATCGTTGGAAAGACATAATGGCAAACGAAAGCTAGCTGCAGACGAACTTGGTATTTCTGAGCGCACTTTGTACCGAAAAATAAAACAATATGACTTGTAAAACAATACGCATTGGCTTGTTCTTAGGGTTAACCATTACGTTTTTTGGCTGTGGTGCTTATTCATTTACGGGTATTTCGATTGATAGCGAAACCAAAACCTTTCAAGTCAACTATTTTCAAAACACGGCTAACCTCATTGAGCCAGGAATTGAACGCGACTTCACCCTGGCACTTCAAGATATAATACTGAACCAAACCAATTTAGACCTTGTTAAGTCTAACGGTGACATCATTTACGAAGGCGAAATTGTAGAATACCGCATATCGCCAACCACGGCTACCGCTAGTAATACGGCAGCTCAAAACAGATTGACCATTAGTATCAATGTGCGCTTTATAAATACCAATGATGAAGAAGCTGATTTTGAAAAGCGCTTTTCATTTTTTTATGACTATGCAGGAAGTGCTCAGCTCATTGGCGCACAAAAAACGACTGCCATCACAGAAATTTATGATCGTCTAACACAAGATATAATTAACGCTTCTCTAGCAAACTGGTAGTATGAATACAGTGAATTTAACAAAACTACTTCATTCTCCTTCAGCCCTGAAGAAGAAGCACATGGCTTCAATTGAATCGATTATTGAGGAGTTTCCCTATTTTCAATCTGTGCGCGCATTGTACCTAAAAAGCCTTAAAAATAGTGACAGTTATAAATACAACAAAACATTAAAAACTACAGCAGCATACACAACCGATCGCAGTATTTTATTTGACTTTATCACCTCGGATGTCTTTTTACAGAACACAACATCTGAGCAAATAAAAAATAATCATGAGGGGATAAAAATGCTGGATGTAAGCGATTTTCAAGATATTTCCAATCAATCTTCAAATTTAGCAGCCAATCTGAATTCGGAAACTGAAATTCAACAAGCCTCAGCGCATCCAAAAAGCAACGCTTCGGACTTGCTTAACATTGGCACACCTCTTGATTTTGACAAAAAAGATACTCACTCCTTTTCCCAGTGGCTTCAATTGACCAAAGTTCAACCTATTGATCGGTCTAACGAAGAAAACAAGACAAACGACAAACAAAGTAAAAACTTTGACTTGATAGACGCCTTTATCGCCAAAAATCCAAAAATAAAACCAGTACAAAATGATGGGGTTTTTAAAAATATAGCTGAAAATACTGCGCCAGAGACTGAACAACTGATGACTGAGACTTTGGCTCGAATTTACGTGGAGCAGAAAAACTACGATAGGGCTATTCAATCCTACACTATTTTAAGTTTGAAATATCCAGAAAAAAGTAGTTTATTTGCAGACCAAATTAAAGCATTAAAAAAATTACAAGAAAAAAATAAAAACTCATGAGTACGTTTTCAATATTTTTGATATTAATAGTCATCGTCGCTTTTTTATTAGTTGTAGTGATTATGGTACAAAACCCAAAAGGCGGTGGATTATCTTCATCATTTGGCGGTGGTGGTGGTCAGCAACTTGGCGGTGTAAAAAAAACTACAGATTTTTTGGATAAAAGTACATGGGCTTTAGCCACTTTGCTTCTAGCCCTGATCCTAGCTTCTAATATTGCTATTGGTGGTTCAGAAGCAGACTTAGAATCTAAGGCTTTAGATCCTGAAAGTACAACAACCGCTCCAGTTGAAGACCTTCCTGCAGAAGCAATTCCTCTGGTTGATGAAGAGTCTAATTAAGACTCAATAAAACATTAAAAATGTCAACGTAGCGTTGACATTTTTTTTTCACTGAAAGTTTGTCAGTTGCGTTGTAATGGCATAATTTTAGTAAAATAGTAATCTGAAAACAATTTAAAAAAATAATTATGGCTTTAAAAATTAAACCTTTAGCAGACAGAGTTCTTATTGAACCTATGGCTGCAGAAACAAAGACTGCTTCTGGAATTATCATACCTGATAATGCAAAGGAGAAGCCGCAAAAAGGTAAAGTTGTTGCTGTTGGTAGTGGCACAAAAGATGAGAAAATGACTGTTAATGTAGGCGATACCGTTCTATATGGAAAATATGCTGGAACAGAGCTCAAG
>Ga0233395_1000801_pt1 | contig 15936 bp, 7 predicted proteins | sample 27DmetaG_FD_186029 | JGI IMG/M metagenome (GOLD analysis project Ga0233395, IMG submission 186029) | Seawater microbial communities from Monterey Bay, California, United States - 27D | ecosystem: Environmental > Aquatic > Marine > Coastal | place: USA: California | collected 2016-10-12 | reverse complement strand
GACGTACATTTCGAAGTATATATACCATATGATGTAAGAATGGGAGATATTGTTACAGTAAACATTCTTACAGATACAAAATTGAAGATAAAATTTAAGGAACGACATGAGCAACAGTAATCAACCAGATAGAGTAAATCTTTCACTTGAACGTGCAGTAATGAAAGCTACCGAGCTATCACATGAGTATGTAACAATTGAACATTTGCTATATGCAATTATAGAAGAAAAAGATGTGTTAGATTTACTGGGTAGTATGCAAGTAGATATTGCTGGTGTATTAGTAGAACTTGAAGAACACTTAAATGAACGTGATGATATTGCTATCCCTGACATGGATAGTCCACCACGACAAACACTTGCTATTGATCGTGTATTCAATCGTGCGGTTACTCAAGTTATTTTTAGTGGTCGTACAAAGCTCCATTGTAGAGATATTCTAGTGTCATTATTCAGTGAAGCATCATCTCATGCGTTTTACATCCTACGTAAGTATGGTGGTACTCGCTCTAAAGCAATTGATGTTATTCAAAAAGAATTCTATCAGGGTTCTGGACAACCTGGCACAGGTGTTGCTGCTCAACAAGGAGATAAATCTCAGATTAAATTTGAAGATTTTTGTGAGAATTTAAATAAATCTGCCGCAGATGGAAAGATTGATCCTGTTATCGGACGTGCAGATGAACTGGTTGAATTGACAGAAGTTTTAGCAAGACGTAAGAAAAATAACGTAATCATCGTAGGTGAGCCTGGTGTTGGTAAGACTGCTATCGCAGAAGGACTTGCTCTAAACATCATCAATGATGAATGTCCAGATATTCTTAAAGGTAAGATTGTATATTCATTAGATGTTACATCACTTGTTGCAGGAACAAAATATCGTGGCGAGTTTGAAGAACGTGCTAAAGAAATCTTTGGTCAGCTTGAAAAGCGTGATAATGTAATTCTATTCATTGATGAAATTCATATGATCATGGGAGCTGGCTCAGCAGGTGGATCAAACATTGACATTGCTAACTTATTGAAGCCATTACTAGCAGGTGGTAAGTTGCTGTGTGTTGGTGCAACTACAAGTGAAGAGTACAGAGAAAACTTTGAAAAAGATAGAGCATTACAACGCCGCTTCCAGAAAGTTGTTATTGAACAGCCAAGCAAAGAAGACACTAAGCTAATCGTTAAAGGTCTAAAGAAATACTATGAAGAGTTTCACGGACTTGAGTATGATGAAGATGCAATGGATCTTGCAGTTGATCTAGCAGAACGTTACATGCATGGTAAATATAATCCAGATCGTGCTATCGATATTATTGACGTAGCTGGTGCGAGAAACAAACTTCATAAGATTGAAGGTAAGATTGGTCGTAATGCAATTGAATCCGCAGTATCAAAGATTACTCGTATACCAATGGATATGATTGATGCAAAAGAAAATGCAAATTTTGCTAGTTTAGAAACTAATATCAAATCAAAACTATTTGGACAGGATATCGCAGTGGAATCTCTTGTAGAGTCTATTCTAGTTGCGAAGTCAGGTATGAGACCAACTAACAAACCAGTTGGTTCTTTCTTGTTCGTAGGTCCAACGGGTACTGGTAAGACAGAATTATGTAGACAACTTGCGGCAAACTTAGATGTAACATTACGCAAGTATGATATGTCAGAATATATGGAACAACATTCTGTATCAAAACTAATCGGTGCACCTCCAGGATATGTGGGTCATGCCGAAGGTGGCGCAGGCGCAGGACAACTTATCAATGACGTAGAGGAAACACCAAACTGTATTGTTCTACTAGACGAAGTTGAAAAAGCACACCCAAGTGTAATGAACCTCTTACTTCAAGTTATGGACGATGGTCGTTTGACTAGTTCAACTGGTAAAACAGCAGACTTTAGTAATGTAATTCTTGTAATGACATCTAACTTGGGTGCTGCAAAATCTGCATCACGTGCTATTGGCTTTGCGAATGATCATAGCGATGCATCTACACAAGCAGTAACAAAATTCTTCTCACCAGAATTTAGAAATAGACTTGATGCAATGGTTCAGTTCGTTGCATTAGAGCGTGAACATATTGATATGATTGTTGACAAATCTTTAAATGAGTTGAATGAAATGCTTGCAGATAAAAATGTTCGTGTTGAGCTATCACCAGAAGCAAAAGTATGGATGCGGGAGCGAGGTTATATTCCAGATATGGGCGCTCGTCCATTGCAACGTGTTATCAATGATCATATTAAGAAACCACTATCACGTGAAATATTATTTGGTGCATTAGTAGATGGAGGTACGGCACGTGTAGAAATTGTAGATGATGCTGTGACATTCTCTTATGCATGATATTAATATAATAAAATCTACAAAACTATTTTATAAAGAATATCCATATAAGATTTCATATAAAAGATTATACGGCTTTCCAACACATACAGTATTGAAGAGTACAAATTTTAGTTTTTTACTTGGATCTGATGGATATAATAATTGGTGGGGTGATATTCCTGCGAATGATGATGATAGACAACGTAGACAAAATTGTTATTCATTTTTAAAATCAATTGAGCATACTAAGTTTATGAATAGTAGCTTTACCCATGTTTACTTTAAAACAAAGAAACAATTTGAAAAGGCATCTAAAAGATATAAAGATTTACAATGTGAACATTACATACCTATACTAGAAAATCTAGCAGAAGTAATCAATGGGTTTAAATCTAATGTTGATCTTAAAAAGTCATTGTTTCACAAAAGATTTAGATACAAAGTGGATATTCGCTTTAATAGACACCTAGAAGAAAAGCTAGGACCATCATTATATGACATGTATAGAGATAATAACAACTATCATCTAAATCCAAATATGCAACGCTTCGATCCGTTACATAATGGAAAAAGAGTGTCACATTCTGGATACACATATACATTTAGACATTCAACATATAATACTTACGCCATATATTGCAGAGAAAAGATTGACATGGAGATGTTAACCTTTGTTGCAGGGGAAAATATTGCTAAAATTACTAAAGCAGTACTCATTGACGAATTAGATAAATAAGTATGAGAAATCATATTAAACTATACGTTAATGAGGACAAAACATGGCGAAAATTAAAGAAGAAATTCTAATTATCAGAGTTTCTACAATCACAAAAAATGGTGAAGACAAAGCAAACTTGCTTAACGGTGACATTAGTGCAACAATCGAACAAGTTGTATCTGAGTTAATCGGTGACGCAGGTGTGGTTGAAGTAGAAACAACAGAGTAAGGAAAATAAAATGGCACGTAAGACAACAACACTTATGCCAAATAGTGGCACTAACTTAGATGTTACTGGAGACGCAGTTCCAGGAGATAGCTACTATGGGTATACAGACGGCATACACACTGTTGCTGTTTATGGCCAAGACCTTACTGGAAGAATTAAAATACAGGGTACACTAGCAACTCAACCAACAGAAGATGATTGGTTTGATATTTTGTTAGCAGGTATCCCGTATAAAGATTATACAAACTTTACTGGAGTCGAAGGTTTCACTTTCACTGCAAATCTAGTATTTTTACGTGCTGTACTTGATCGTTCAGCATTGGGTATCACAGACGTTACTACAGCGGGCTGGGTAGAAAAGATTTATTTGAATTATTAAAGGGACAATAAAATGAGTATTAATGCGCAACCATTTAACCCTACGTTCAAACTAACTGGTAACCTTCAACAGGACCAAGTACTAGTATATGACGTAAGTGAAAATGCATTTGTAAATGCTACAGGCAATGGCTCAGGCGGTGCCGCATCTTCACTAGACGCAGTATCGAATACTGGAACAGGATTACAGCTTGCAGATATCGTTGGAACAACATTAGAAGTAAAATCAATTATAGGTGGTAGTAATGTTACTATCTCAGATAATGGATCAGCACTAGTAATAGATGCGAGTTTTTCTGAAAGTATTCAAAGCGGTACAAATTTAGGTGCTGGCAGTGGAGTATACTCCGGCGTAGATGCAGGAACTAATCAACTAAGATTTAAATCAATACGTGCTGTAGGTGATCTACAGATTTCAGATGATGGTAATACTCTTACTATTTCGTACACTGGCAATGGCAGTGGCGGTGGTAGTAATGTAGATTTATCAAATTATCATACAAAACAAGAATCATTATCAGAAGCACAATCAGATGCCAAGTATTTGAGAAGAGATGCGCATTCTCTACCGACTCACAACAATACATGGGATTTAGGTTCAGCAGAATATCGCTTTAATGATGTTTATGGTGAGACATTTCAAGGTACAGCAGTTCTAGCAGAGAACCTAACTATTAGTGGTCAACAAGGCGATGTTCTAAAATATATTGATGGTAGATGGGTTGCTGGTCAAGAAACAGTACAGCAACAATCATCACAAAACTTATCAATCAGTGGTAATGAACTATCTATATCTGATGGTAATACTATTACTTTACCAGTATATCAAGATGTTGACAATTTTATTAAACTAGATGGACATTCACTTCCATCACAAGACAATACATGGGATATTGGTTCAGCCGAGTATCGTTTCAATGATATCTACGCTGAAACATTGCAAGGTACTGCGGTACTTGCAGAAAATCTTACAGTAACAGGCACAGCAGGACAAGTTCTAACATATAATGGAAGTGCATGGGTTGCGGCTGATCCAACAGGTGCAGGTGGTGGAGACAATAATGGAGTCCCACAAACATTAGAATTAAATGGTAACACGATTACAATATCTGGCGGTAATTCTGTAGACTTATCAAGTTTAGTTACAGGTGGCGCTCAAGGACCAGCTGGTGCTGATGGAGCAGATGGCGCTCAAGGACCAGCAGGACAAGATGGCGCTGATGGCGCTCAAGGACCAGCAGGGCAAGACGGTGCTCCAGGCGTTGCGGGACAAGATGGCGCTGATGGCGCCCAAGGTATTCAAGGTGAAGTAGGCCCAGCTGGTGCTGATGGAGCAGATGGTGCTCCAGGTACAGCAGGACAGGATGGTGCAGATGGGGCGCAAGGCCCACAAGGACTTAAAGGCGACACAGGTGATACTGGTCCAATAGGTCCAGTTGGTCCTGCAGGAACAACAGATTATACTGCATTAACTAATAAGCCAACAATCCCAGCAGATATTTCAGACTTGACAGATACGAATGGTATTATTCAATCTGCAAATACAGATGCACAAGCACTTACACTAAATGGTTCAACTTTACAGATTTCAGGTGGCAACTCAGTTGATTTGTCAGGTATCTCTGGAACATCATCACTATCAGGATTGACTGATACGACATTATCAAATGTACAAACATACAACTTCTTACAATGGAACGGTTCAGCATGGGTTAATGATTATGCTTCAATCAGACATTTGGAAGATGTTGATAGTGCAGGCGCTCTAAGTGGTAACGACACACTTGTATGGATTGCAGAAGAAAATCATTTTGAATTCAGACAGTACTTCAATGGTGATTATAATGATTTATCTAATAAACCAACAATCCCAACAGTTCCAACTAATGTATCAGACTTCACAAACGATGCAGGATATATTACATCAGCAGCAGTATTCTCTGGTTCATATGATGACTTAACTAATAAACCATCGATTCCAGCAAATCTACAAGACCTTGCTAACGTATCTAACAACACTCCATCAGATGGACATCATCTAGTATGGGATGCGGCAAACAATCAATGGAAGCCATCACATGCTTCTACAGGAACTTCTACTGCATACGGCGATGCAGATGCACGTAATGCTATATCAAGTGGTTTAGGATTATCATATAATTCATCAACTGGTGTAATAGCTCTTAATTCTACTGTAAATGATCTACTTGATGTTGATACATCGGGAATTTCAAATGGACAAGTACTTAAATGGAATGGCTCTAAATTTGTACCTGGCGATGATACAGTACTAACATCTACAGATCAACTTGCAGAAGGTTCGACAAATCTTTGGTATTCAGATGCACGTGTTGAAAATGTTCTAAGCAATTCAACAACAACAGATATTGCTGAAGGTGCAAATCTATATTATACAAACGATAGATTTGATGACAGACTAAACACTCATATTTTAGCAGGCACTGGTATCAATATTGTTACTGGTACTAATAATGTAAAGACAATCTCAGCTACAGTTTCAAGTTTAGACTTTAGTAATATTACTAATACACCAACAACTCTAGCAGGTTACGGCATCACAGATAACGTGCAGGGACCACAGGGTGAAACAGGTGATACTGGCCCAACAGGTCTAACAGGCGCACAAGGTATTCAAGGTCCTGAGGGACCAAAAGGTGATACTGGTGATGCAGGTATTCAAGGACCACAAGGTTTACAAGGTAGTCAAGGTCCACAAGGGCTTAAAGGTGATACTGGTGATGCAGGAGCAGATAGTACAGTACCAGGCCCACAAGGTCCACAAGGGCTTAAAGGTGATACTGGCGACCAAGGTCCAGTAGGCCCGGCTGGCGCTGATAGTACAGTTCCAGGACCGCAAGGTGATGCAGGCGCAGATGGGGCAGATGGAGCGCAAGGTCCACAAGGACTTAAAGGGGACAAGGGTGACACTGGTGATACTGGTGCGCAGGGTCCAGCGGGTAATGACGGTGCTGACGGTGCTGACGGAACAACAGACTATAATCTACTAACAAATAAACCAACAATCCCATCAGATATAAATGACTTATCAGATGCCGATGGATTACTAGGTAGTGGTGGATCTGAGACACTATTTGGATTAACAGATACTACGATTTCAAGTATCTCAAATGACCAAATACTATCATATGACACATCTGATGGTAAATGGAAGAATGTAAGTTTAAATGCACACCCAGACTTCTTTAGCTCAAGTGATTTTTCTACTGCATTCTCAGCTAAGACAACTAATGATCTAGGTGATGTAGATACATCAGGTATCACATCAGGTCAATTCTTAATGTGGGATGGATCAAAGTTTATTGCACAAACAGTTAATTCATCTACAACAGTAGATTTAACAAATGAAAGTATCGATGAACTAAGCGATGTAGACACATCAACTAACTCTCCAGTGAACGGTGATGTTCTTACATGGGATAGCACAGCTAATAGTTGGTCTCCTGCAGCAGTTACAGGCGGTGGCAGTGGTGGTGGCTCTAGCGCACAATACTTTAAAGTTAACTATGCAACTAACGGTTCGTTGCAAAGTATTACTAATACAACATCTGATGTTAGTGCTTCAATTCTATCATCAACTGGTGGTGACGTTGAAATTACATTCAGTACAAACTTCCCTCCAGCAAGTATTCTAATATACGGATATGCATATCAGTCAAATGAATATGTAGTTCAACCGTTCAACAAAGATATAACAACACGTAAAATCGCAGGTGGCGGAACTCAGGGAAGTCCAACAGCATTTGGTAATTTCAGTGGAACAACAATGACACTTAAACTACGTGAAGCAGACACTGGCTCATCTCGTTCATTCGGTACAACTACACATGCTTGGATCATGTTCTCAATGGCTTAATAAGTAAGGAAACAATTCGTAATGGCTACGACAAATTACAAAACTAGTGCAATCGATCTAAATGTTCCTGCAAAAGTATTATCATGCAACGTACAATCTGCAAACGCAGTAGCAGAATGGGAATATGATGATGGTTTGGGAGACCCATGGTGGACAGGTAGTACAAACCCGAAAGCGTATCGATGGGAAATAACAATGTCAGTGACTAACGTTAATCACGGTTCTCACTTAACCCGAACTCCAAGAGTATTCAATGGTTATGATGTACTAGTAGGCGATTTCATTGCAGGTGCTACAGATGGACGTGCCCTACAGATTGTTTCAATCTCAGAGAAAACAGCATTTACAGTAACATGTCAAGTAGAAGATAGACTAAGATATAACACATTTCGTTCAGCATCAGGTGCTGGTATCTTTGCTATCCCAGGTTCAGCAGTTATTTTTCAAATTAACGAAAACGGACATCCAATGCTTGATCCTCTACCAACAGGTATCGTGTCAAGTGATTTCTATGCAAACGTAAACTCACGCTTTCAATATCTGAACCCACAAATGAACGTATTACTAGGTCAACCGTCACATGGATTTGAAGAAGGTGATGTTATATGTATGAACTCATCAACGGGAGACTTTGAATTATCAACTCCTGACAACATAGATAGACTAGTAGGAACAATAACACATGCAGGACCGGGACCGAATAGATTCCTGTTGAGACCAGCAAACGGTGTTATTGATTTTGTCCCTGGATTACCTGGCAACCCAGGAGATTTTATCTATCCAGCAGTTGATGGTTCTGGAGACTTAACGTTAACTGATACTGGTGTTGCAATATTCTTAAAATTACAAGCTGCCACTGTTAGTACCGCTATAGGCACAGTTACTAATGGTAAAGCTACAGCAGGTGATACTATATCTATTAATGGGGTTGATGTACAATTCACAACAAATACATTAGGTGATGTGACAGTACAGAATGCGACTACAGATATTAATGCATTAAAAGACCAACATGGAGTTACTGCGGAGTCAAGTGCAGGTGCGAATATTGTTACAAGTGATATCGGTACATTCGGATCAGCTTATGGTCTAGTAGGTGGGTTCCCTCCATTCTCTGCAACAATTAATGGTAACACTATTAACTTTACTACAACAACTTCAGGACAAGCACAATATGGGATGGCAGTGGCAGTTGCGGCAGACATGGCGGCAGATATCAATGCAGCAAACACAGGTACACTATCAGCATCAGCAGATGCAAACGGAAACTTAGTTCTAACAGAAGGTGACGGTGGGTCAATCAATATTGTGAACGTAGCAAATGATGCACAAGGTAATCCATTCTCTGGTATGAACTCATGTACTTCATTGAATACATCATATCCAGGAGCAACTGGTGTATATGTTCTAAAACTTAGCCGTGAAGATGGTGGTGAGATTTATATACGAGATGTTACAGGATCAGCAACGACAGACTTTGGTGTTCTATCAGGACATAATGGGTCGTATGCAATGGGTCTAAATGTTGAGCAAGGTGTTCGTAAAGCTGGTACAGTAGTTGTTCCCAATATAGCAACACGTGATTCATTACCATCACAATTGACAGGTGATAGTGCATATGTACTAGATACAGGACAAGGTGAATGGGGATTATATATCTGGGATGGGACACAGTGGTCATTAGTAGCAACACAAGATAGTGCGGCAACAGATGCTAACTCATTGTCACATACATTCACATGTCCAGTCGGAGGCTTCGGAACTGCACAGACGATAACACTAGGAAGAATATCTGATAATTCAAGAATTGTTAGTGTTCTAGTAGAAGTGCTAGGTCCGATGCAAGGATACTCAGGTGGTGTCCCATCGCTTGAAGTCGGAACAACTACAGATCCAGACAGATTTATGAGTGATTATGAAAATGACTTAGAATCTAACGGCTCATATACAACAACTCCAGACTTCCATTATAGCGGGGCGACAGAGTTAGAAATTAAAGCAAACCTTGAGCATTACGATGCAACATTAGGTGAGATTAAAGTAACAGTATCATACATCTAATATATGTATGTATATAACGAAATTTATCCGAGTGATAAATAACTATGTAGGGAGCTTAACACTCTTTACACTTTCATTGTCCGATGTTCTCTTCCGGACGATTTTCATGAAAAACTAAAGGAAAAGCATAATATATGTTTATCTACAACTACGGAAATTCTTTTGAAATCTGATTTCTCAGGAGTTGTCGTATTACCTCTATCTCAATTCGTGAGATGGCGGTTTTAACAAGCTATTTTAAGGAGAAATAAATGGCTGATATTAAAAACTTCGGTATTCGCGGCATTGGCTCGGACGTACAGTTCGGCAAAGCAGGCGGACGTGTTGTATATGATTCAGGTAACTCACTATTTAAAGTGACAACTGATGGTTCAACACTAGGCAACATGAATGTTGCAACACCGACATTAGACGATCACGCTGCTAACAAAGCATACGTTGATTCAGTTGCACAAGGTCTTGATGTAAAAGACTCAGTACGTGCGGCATCAACAGGTGACGTTAATGTAGGTACACCGGCATCAACAATGGATGGTGTAAATCTAGTAGACGGCGACCGTGTACTACTAAAAAACCAGACTACTGCATCACAAAACGGTATTTACGTTTATGCATCAACTGGTCTAACACGTGCAATCGATATGGACGCAGCTGGCGAATTCGTTGGTGCATTCTTCTTTGTTGAAGAAGGTACAGTGAACTCTGACCAAGGTTACGTTATGTCTGCAAACGGTACTATTAACGTAGGTACTACAGACATCGAATTCACAAAATTCACAGGTACAGGCCAAATTACTACAGGTTCTGCACTTTCAAAGAACGGTAACACACTAAACGTAAACGTTGATGGTACATACATCATGGTTGACGGCTCAGACGAACTAACGATTAAAGGTACATCAACAACTGGTGAAGTACTAAAATCAGACGGCGCTGGCGGTGTTGCATATGGTGCATTAGACTTAACAAACGCTAACGCAACTTCAGGCGCTCTACCACTAACACGTGGTGGTTTAGGTGTAGATGCATCACAAACAGCAGGTAAAGCAACTGCACGTGATAACCTAGGTCTAGGTTCAATCGCAACACAAGACGCAGATGCAGTAGCAATCACAGGTGGGACAGTAGACCTATCAGGTGGTACGCTAACACTAGCAAACGACCAACTATCAGGTGACGTAATTTCAGGTGGTACAATTGACTCAGCTAACATTCAAGGTGGCACAGGCAAAACTATCTCACAATTCGACATTACAGTAGGTGCGGGTAAAACACTAGACGTAGACGGCACATTTGACGTAGACGGCGCAGCAGGTTCAGCAATGGACGGTGTTGTAATTGGTGCAACTACTTCAGCAGCAGGTACGTTTGAAACATTAGCTTCAGACTCAGTAGACCTAAACGGTGGTAACATCGATGGTACAGTAATCGGCGCAACGACAGCAGCAAATGCTTCATTCGCAGATACAGATATCTCAGGTACACTAAAGATTGATACAATCGAAGCGTATACAAATGGTGGCGACATCACATTTAACTCACTAATCGTAACTACACAAGGTATTAACGTTGCAAACGCTGGTATTTCAAATGCAGGTACAATTAATGCAGGTACAATGACAGTAGACACAATCAACGAAAAAACAGCAGACACTGGTGTTGAAGTTGACGGTGTAGTACTAAAAGACGCTGGTGTAGCGGCAACGGGTGCTTCAACATTCGCTGACCTAACTGCAACAACAGCAGACATCAATGGTGGTACAGTAGACGCAACAGTAATCGGTGCAACTACTTCAGCAGCAGGTACATTCTCAACAATGACAACTGCAGGCGCGGCTATCACAGGTGGTACAATTTCTGGTACAGATATTGATATGACTGGTAAAACACTAACATTCGATGATGACTCTATTTCAGGTGACAAAATCGATGGTGGTACAATTTCAGACTTCGCATCAACAGGTATCGATGACAATGCAACTTCAACACAAATTACTGTTGCAGACGCAGAAGTATCATTCGGTGCAGACGTTGCGATTGCTGGTAACCTAACAGTATCAGGTTCACTAACATCAGTAAACACAACAAACACAGAGATCGCAGATAACTCAATCGTTCTTAACAAAGGCGAAACAGCGGCAGGCGTAACAGCAGGCACAGCAGGTATCGAAATCGACCGTGGTACAGCAGACTCAGCAACACTACAGTGGAATGAGACTGATGACGTTTGGGAATTCAAAGTAGGTACAGCACTAGCAGACCTAAAAATTGGTTCACAAGCAATGGACGCAATCTCAGTTGACACAGTTAACGAACTGACACCAGGTGCAGGTATCTCATTCGCAGATGCTATCTCAGGTTCAGACGCAGACTTCTCAGGTACAGTATCAGCAGATACAATTGCAGAACACACAGTGGGCGCAGGCGTAACAGCAGATGGTGTTATCATGAAAGACGGCGTTGTAACAGCAGGTCTAACTTCAGAAGCAGGTGATACAGTAGACGTATCAGCAGCATCTCTAGTACTTGCAGACGACCAAATCTCAGGTGATAAGATTGAAGGCGGTACAATTGCTGCAATCACAATCTCAGCACTTTCAGCAACATCAGCAGATGTTGATGGTGGTACAATTGACGGTACAGTAATTGGTGCAACAGCATCAGCAGCTGGTACTTTCTCAACACTAACATCAGACTCAGTTGATCTAAACGGCGGCGCAATGGATGGCGTAATTGTAGGTGCAACAGCATCAGCAGCAGGTACATTCTCAACTCTAACTTCAGCATCAGTTGCAGTTACAGGTGGCGCAATCGACGGTACAATCATTGGCGGAACAACTTCAGCAGTTGGTACATTCGCAACAGTGAACTCAGCAAACGCACAAATCACAGGCGGCGACATCACAGGTGCAAACCTAACATCAGACGTTGTTGATCTAAACGGTGGTGCAATTGATGGTACAGTAATCGGCGGTGCAGTTTCAGCAGCAGGTACGTTCTCAACACTAGGTTCAAACAATGTAACTCTAACAGGTGGTACAGCATCACTTGCAACAGTAACAGCAACAGCATTGAACTCAGGTAATGCGACACTAACTGGTGGTTCAACAGCAGGTATGGACGTTGACGTAACAGGCCAAACTCTAGCACTAGATGATGACCAAATCAACGGTAACAAAGTACACGGCGGTGAAATTTCATCAGCAGACCTAACAGGTTCAGCTAATGCAATGACTGGTTATGACATCACAGTAGGCGCAGGTCGCACACTAGATGTTGCATCAGGTACACTAACACTTGCAGATGACCAAATCTCAGGTGATAAAATCGACGGTGGTACAATCTCAGATTTCGCATCAACAGGTATCGATGATAACGCAACAGCAACAAAAATGACACTAACAGATACAGCGGCAACATTCGCAGTAGCTGGTGATTTTGGTGCAAATACACTTGCAGCAGGCGCTTCAACTCTAGCATCACTAGACGTAACAGGCAATGCAGTAATCAACGGTGACTTAACAGTTTCAGGTGCAGTAACAACTACACTATCAGAAACAGTTGCTATCGAAGATAACATTCTACAGCTTAACTCAAACCAAACAGTAGCTCCAACAGAAGATGCTGGTTTTGAAGTAGTACGTGGCTCATCAGCAAACGTATCATTCCTATGGGATGAAACAGATGATGTATGGACACTAGGTACAGAAGGTCTGGTAGCTGGCGATGTTGAATTCAACGAACTAACACTAACTAACGAACTTTCACTAGAAAACGGTGGTACACACACAGATACTTCAGCATTCGCAGCAAACTCAATGATGCTAATGTCAGGTGCAGGTGGTGTAACAGAACTAGCAAAAGGTGCTGATTCAACTGTACTAAAAGTGAACGCATCAGGTACACTAGCATATGCAAAAGTGGACATGACAGCGGATATCACAGGCGTGACACCAATCGCAAATGGTGGTACTGGTCTATCAACAGTAGGTGATGACAACAAAGTACTAATGTCAGACGGTTCAGCAGCAGGTTACGAATATGTATCACATGTACGTAATGGTTCAGGCGTAGCAGTAATTGATGCATCAAATGCAGCATCAGGTACAGGCGAATTCCTAGACATCACAAATGCAGCAGGCAAACTAACGCTAACATCGAAGAATGCATCAGGCACAGGCGCTGTAGATATGTATCTACAAGGTCAAAATGGTGGTGACGTATTCATCGTAGGTCAATCAGGTGAAGCTCTAATTCAGGGTGAAGCAGATACAGACCTAACAGTAGCAGGTGGTGATTCATCAACAGGCGCAGCAGGCGATCTTATCCTTAAGGGTGGTAACGGCTCAGCAAATGGTGACTCAGGTGCAGTAATCATCAAAGGTGGTAACGGCGGTTCAACTGACGGCAACGTACAAGTACTTGGCGCAGATGAAACAGCAATTGCAACTTTCATTGAAACAGCATCAGCAGCAGATAACTTCTCATTGACAAACGGCACAGGCTCAGTACAACTAGCAGGTGTTGGTTCATCAACAGATGTTAACATGGTTCTAGCACCAAAAGGTGATGGTTTAATCTTAGCACCATCAGGTTACGACATGTCAGGCGCTTCAGAGGGTCATGCACTAGTAACGAAAGACTACGTTGACTCGTCAACAGCTGGTTCAGATGACCGAGTACTACGCACTGCATTCGCAGCAAATGGTGGTTCATCATTCACAGTAGGTTCAGTAGCTAACGTTGCTGGCAAGTCTTACTACGTATCAAAAGTAACTATCAAAGTTACAACAGCATTCGTAGGCGCAGATGAGCTAACAATCTCAGACGGTACAAACACTCTAGTAGGCACAAACGATGTTGACCTATCAGAAGGTGGTATCTTCATGATTGATCTAGGTTATGAAAACGCAACAGCAGGTGGCGCAACGCTAACAGCATCTATCGGTAACGGTGGTTCAGCAGCTTCACCAACAACTGGTAACGTAATCGTAACAGCAGAGTACAAGCAAATCTAAGTTAGAATTGTTATACAATATAAGAGGAGGGGGTCCGAAAGGGTCCCCTCTTTTTTTGTGGTTGCAAGAATCATAAACTTATGCTATAATTAGGTTATATGATAAATAGATTAAGATAACAAACTTAACGACAGAGTTAATTCTCTGACTTTAATCACACAGAACGTTGAGGATACAAAATGGCGATTACGTTAAACGCAAAGGGTACAAGCGTACCTTACTTCAAGATCGGAAAGAGTGGGACTACTCTTTTTCAGGGAAATAATGATCCTCATATAAATGATGGATATAATGTACAAACTAACGATATTTGGTTTGATACTGATGTTAGAACTTTAAAGTTCAGAACAGCCGAAAACACTTGGCAAGCATTAACAGAAGCAGACAAAATTTCAGAAATGACAGATGTTAATCTTGACGGTTTAGCAGATGGACATTTTCTACGATATGACAGCCTAAGTAATTCATGGACTACACACGCAGTAACAGGCGGCTTGGCAAATGATTGGGGTTCAATCGTAGACGATACTATTACAGTAGACGGTTATACAGGTGATATTTGGCAGTATGATGCACATACTAATAATCTTATTCATACTGGACCAGTTGATATCAATGGTGTATTAACAACAACTGCCATTGTATCTCCGACCATTAACAATATTAATACACAAATTTCAAATCTAAAAACTGATGATATTACAGAACAAACAAATCTATATCATACAGAAGCTAGAGCTAGAGCGGCAATTTCAGTAAGTGGTGGGAGCCTGTCATACGATAGTACAACAGGTGTTATTAGTTACACAGATAGCGATAGCAGTTACGCTACTAAAGTTGGTTACAATCTAGCAGATGAAACAGACACAGCATCAATTGTTTTAAATCCAGGAGATGCAAACACACAAGCAACATATCGTGGCGATGTAGTTGATGATAATGGAAACACTATTGTTGATGTATCAAGCGCAACTACTACATTTACTGGCGGACTAGCAGGTGATGTATATGGTGATGTTTACAACCCAACTGGTAATAATAAAATTTTAGAAAGCGGAACTGGTAATTTAGATTCTGCCTTAACAGTTGATTCAGCAACTACTACAACATTAAATGCAGGCACTACTAATATTAGTGGCAATGCTACATTTACTGGAGGTAGTGCCGACTTTACTGGAACAACTACAATTGGTAATTGGAACGGTGCTGTTTATGACAGAACTGGTTCTACACTTATTATTGATGATACTGCAAGTCCTAAACCAATTGTTTACGCAAATCTCTCAGGTGGAGTAGTCGGCGATGTTCAAGGTA
>Ga0233395_1000800_pt1 | contig 15939 bp, 17 predicted proteins | sample 27DmetaG_FD_186029 | JGI IMG/M metagenome (GOLD analysis project Ga0233395, IMG submission 186029) | Seawater microbial communities from Monterey Bay, California, United States - 27D | ecosystem: Environmental > Aquatic > Marine > Coastal | place: USA: California | collected 2016-10-12 | reverse complement strand
AGAATAATAATATACAGGGCGAATCCCCACGGGATCTCTAAGGACAAAAGAGTCTCCGTGGCCCAAAAGTCCCGCCATGGCATAGCCTCCATCCCAATTTTTAGATGCCTTTCTCAATATTTTAGAAAGTTTAAGGCGCTCTGCGATAAGAGGAGAAGCTTCGGCTTTGGTATATCCTTCACGGCGAAGGTTCTTGTAAATTTTGGCTACGGCATCATCTAGAAAATGTCCGATTTTTTCCATCACTGTAACGGTATCGGCTCGTTCTTTGGGGTGCTGCCCCAAATCTACCAAATTATCGAAAAGTTGATTTACGTTGGTCAAATTAAAATTGCCTGCAACAATTAAATTTCGATGCATCCAATTATTTTGACGAAGAAAAGGGTGTACACTTTCGATATTGTTTTTTCCAAAGGTTCCATAACGAACGTGACCAAGCATCAATTCTCCTATATAAGGAACTTCTTGCTTTAATTGTTCTGGGTCAGATAATAACTCTGGAGAAATTTCTAATTGTTTCTCAATGCGTTCATTAATCGTTTTAAAAATCTTTTGTATTGGCTGCCCGTCTGCAGAACGCACTCGGCTTATATAGCGCTGCCCAGGTGCCATATTGTATTTAATACAGGCAAAACCTGCTCCGTCTTGACCTCGGTTGTGTTGTTTTTCCATCAACAAATACATTTTGTTGATCCCAAATAGCGCGCTTCCGTATTTTTCTTTGAAATGAGACAAAGGTTTTTTTAGTTGTAAAAGGGCAATTCCACATTCGTGTTTAATCGCGTCGCTCATCTGGATTTTTTTGTGTTATGTTAATTCAATTTCAAATTCGGTTAAAGATTTAAATGCTTGAATTCTATTTCTCAAGCGATCAGAGGTTAAACTTTCTAAGGAGGCTGTCCCAAATTCTTGAACCGTGAATGAGGCCATAGCAGATCCCATAATGGTTGCTGTCTTCATCTCTTCAAATGCGATACTCCCTCTTTGAGACAAATAGCCTACAAACCCCCCAATAAAACTGTCGCCAGCTCCCGTAGGATCAAAAACTTCTTCTAAAGGAAGGGCGGGTGCACAAAATATTTTTTTGTTATGAAAGAGAAGTGCTCCGTGTTCTCCTTTCTTGATGATAATAAACTGCGGCCCCATTTCTGCCAGTTTTTGCGCTGCCTCTACTAAAGAATGGGTTTCGGTTAGTTGACGCGCCTCCTCATCGTTAATAGAAAGTACATCAACACGAGCAATGACTCTATCCAAAGCCTCTCTATAACTATCAATCCAAAAATTCATGGTGTCCATGACCACAAGTTTAGGGCGCTCCATTTGATCCAAAACTTCCATTTGAATACTTGGATCTAGGTTTCCTAACATAACAATTGAAGCATCTTTAAAAGATTCAGGTACTTTAGGCTTGAATTTTGTGAGTACATTAAGCTGGGTGTCTAGGGTTGTTCTAGTATTTAAATCGTTGTGATATTTTCCACTCCAAAAAAAGGTTTTTTCTCCCTCGATTTTCTCAACTCCTGATAGATTGAGATTGCGTGATTGAAGTAAATCGCTATATTTTTTTTCAAAATCGTCACCTATAACAGAAACCAAGGCACATTTGGTTTTAAATTGCGATGCCGCTAGGCCTATGTAAGTTGCGCATCCTCCTAAAATTCTACCCGTTTTTCCAAATGGGGATTCGATAGCATCATACGCAATGGTACCCAACGCCAATATTTTGTTATTCATGATACAAAAGTAAAAAACTATGTGTCGCTTTCGAATTTTATAACAAACATTTATCAAAGACTATAAACATTCTTAAACTATTGGGATTGATTCTTTTCTGACTGTTCAAAAACTAAATCGGGATTGAGATTTTTTCCTTTAGCCGCTTGAACAGCTAAGTGGTCACAACGCTCGTTTTGAGGATGTTTGTTATGTCCTTTAATCCATTGGAAATGAACTTCATGCTTTTTATAAACCTTTAAAAATCGCAGCCATAAATCACTGTTCTTTTTTCCTTTAAAATCTTTTTTCTCCCAATTAAAAACCCATTTTTTTTCTACTGCATCTACAACATATTTTGAATCTGAGTAAACCACTACTTCCATGGACTTTTTTTTCAATAACTCCAGACCAACAATTACAGCTAATAATTCCATTCTATTATTAGTAGTTCGGATAAATCCTGCAGAAAATTCTTTGACATAAGACATACCTACCCATTCCAAAATGATCCCATACCCTCCTGGCCCTGGATTGCCAAGTGACGACCCATCGGTATATAAATAAACGGCCCTTGCCTTCATTTTGACTCCTTTTGTAAAAGAGAATGAATGATTTTTGGGAAAAATTCGTACTCTAATTGATGTACTCTGGCTGCTATGTCCTCTACTTGATCTTCGGCTTGCAATTTTACTTTTTCTTGAAAAATAATCGCTCCCTCATCATAGGCTTCATTTACAAAGTGTATGGTGATTCCTGTCACTTCTTCTTTATTTTCTTTTACAGCCCTGTGAACGTATTGACCGTACATTCCTTTACCTCCATATTGAGGTAAAAGGGCAGGGTGAATATTGATTATTTTATTGGGAAATACGCGTACCCAATCCGCTCCTACTTTCCATAAAAACCCTGCTAAGATTATCAGATCAGGATTTAGAGATTTTACTTGTTGGAGCAAATAGCCATTTGTAAATGCATTTTTATCAAACACCTCAATAGGGAGACCCAATCTTTCAGCCTTATTAATGACCCCTGCATTAGGATTGTTGGTAAAAACCCCTAAAAGGCTGATTTCAGGATAATGTTGAAAATATTGGTCAATATTTTCAACATTAGAGCCGTTTCCAGAAGCAAATAAGATTATTCTTTTTTTCATCTTAGTTTTAAAATACAGTAATAACAACGCATCTGAGAGTTTTACCTTAAATATATGTCAAAATTAAGGTTAATATTCAATGCCAATAAGTCGTTTTCATTTAAAGTTTTATATTTTTGTTGACACTTAAAATTAAAACAAAGATTAATTATGTCAGACATTTCCTCAAGAGTAAAAGCCATCATAGTTGATAAACTAGGGGTGGATGAAAACGAAGTCGTGGATGAAGCCAGTTTCACTAACGACCTTGGTGCAGACTCACTGGATACCGTAGAATTGATTATGGAATTCGAAAAAGAATTTGATATTCAAATTCCAGACGACCAAGCCGAAAATATAGCGACAGTTGGTCAAGCAATCAAATTTATTGAACAAGCAGACTAAAGTAAGCGCCATGAAACCAAGACGCGTAGTCGTTACCGGATTGGGGGCACTTACACCAATTGGAAACACCCTCTCAGCCTATTGGGAGGGTTTATTGTCTGGTACTAGCGGAGCTGCTCCAATTACATACTTTGACCCCTCATTATTTAAAACACAATTTGCTTGCGAACTAAAGAACTTTGATCCTCTAGATCACTTTGATCGCAAAGAAGCAAGAAAATACGATCGTTTCGCGCAATACGCTCTTGTTTCTGTTGCAGAAGCTCTAGAAGATGCACAACTCCCGATAGAAACAGTTGACAAAGATCGTGTAGGGGTGATATGGGGTGCGGGCATAGGAGGTCTTGAAACCTTCCAGAACGAGGTTTTAAACTTTGCTGCAAACGACGAAAATCCTAGATTCAACCCTTTCTTTATCCCCAAAATGATTGCAGATATTGCTCCAGGGCTTATCTCCATAAAATACGGCTTTAGAGGGCCTAATTTTGCTACTGTTTCAGCCTGTGCTTCTGCTTCCAATGCTATGATAGACGCGTTAAATTACATCCGCTTGGGATATGCTGACGTCATTATAACTGGAGGTTCTGAAGCTGCTGTAACCAAAGCGGGAATTGGGGGTTTTAACTCCATGCATGCATTATCTAAAAGAAATGATGACCCAAAAACAGCTTCAAGACCTTTTGATAAAGATCGGGATGGGTTTGTTTTGGGGGAAGGTGCAGGTGCTTTAATTTTAGAATCCTATGATCATGCTCTAGCACGTGGGGCTACCATTTACGCTGAATTAGCAGGGGGTGGGCTTTCTGCAGACGCCCACCACATGACCGCTCCCCATCCAGAAGGACTAGGAGCAACAAAAGTTATGGAGAATTGCTTATGTGACGCAGCCATAAACCCAACCGAAGTCGATGCCATAAACATGCATGGAACTTCTACACCTTTGGGGGATATTGCTGAATCAAACGCCATAGTAAAGGTGTTTAAAGAGCATGCCTACACCATGAATATCAATTCAACCAAGTCCATGACAGGCCACTTATTAGGTGCTGCAGGAGCCGTTGAAGCCATTGCTTCCATTATGGCAATCAAAGACGGAGTCATCCCTCCTACCATCAATCATCATACCCCTGACGAAGAAATAGATCAAAAGATTAATTTTACCTTTGGAAAAGCTGAAAAAAGAACTGTAAACGTTGCTATGTCCAATACTTTTGGCTTTGGAGGTCACAATGCCTGTGTGTTGTTTAAAAAAATAAGCTAAATTGAGCGTGTGAGAATCCTTAGATACATACGCAATTCCCGAATGGCAACATCCGGGAATTTTTTTGCACAAATCCAAAAAAAATTGGGGATTAAAATTTCTAATAATCACGTTTATAAAGAAGCCTTTACCCATAGTTCTGTTAACTTAAAAAACCCTGAGGGAAGCTCAATAAACTTTGAACGCCTTGAATTTCTTGGAGATGCAATATTGACTTCCGTTATTGCTGAATACTTGTACAACTTTTATCCTCAAGCCAAAGAGGGTGCATTGACTAAGCTTCGCGCTAAAATTGTTAGCAGGGTTAAGCTGAATCAAATTGGGAAGAAAATGGGACTTTTAGACTTGGCAAATATTTCCAATAATCATAAACATTTTGGAGAAGATATTCACGGCAATCTATTAGAATCAGTTATCGGAGCCATCTTTGTTGATAAGGGATATAACAAAACCAAAACTTACGTTATAAACAATATTATTCATCCTTACATCGACATGAATAAACTCGACTCATTAGTCTTGAGCCATAAAGCATTTTTGATTGAATGGAGTCAAAAAGAAAAGAAAGAACTACAGTTTGTTACCCAAGAAACAGGCGGTGTCAATCCACGTATAAACTATAGCTCACAGATATTGTTAAATAATGAAGTTTTAGCGAAGTCCAAAGCCTTATCCAAAAAAAAAGCCGAAGAAAGAGCTGCTAAAATTGCAACGCGTATATTAAAATTGAATCCCAATACAACGCAATCTTAAATGACAAATAAAGTCTATCACCTTGAAGTTGAGGATGAGCCTGTAGAAGAGCACTGGATTGCTGTCCACACCAGTTTAGAAGCTCATCAAATTGCTTTTTATATCAACAAGCACACCTCCATGCTATTTAAAAGAGTGAAAAAAGATTTAAAAAATGAAAAAAGAGAAGGAGTCTTTCTACTTTTTGAATGGGAAGATTTGATTTCTGATGTAAAATGCCAGTTAATTTCCAATAAGTCAATCCAAGAAATTTCTATTGGCAAGACAAATAACAGTACTTTGTTTGAACTCCCAGAAATAAATGAAGTATCTTTATTTTCTGAATTTAAACAAGCTGATTTTTTTATAAAATCTACTAATATTGATGCGCTTAAAACCATACAAAACCAATTGTCTAATTGGTATAAAGTAACAATGTCTTACAAGATTTCTTTAGAAGAAATCAAAAACCAATTGAACTTAATATTTGATTAATGAATTTTATCAAAAAGACAAAAATAGTTGCCACACTAGGCCCTGCCACGGCTTCTGAAAAAGTAATAGAAGAAATGATACTTGCAGGAGTTAATGTCTTTCGAATCAATTTTTCTCATGCTCAATACGAGGATATTACCAAACGTATTGAAATGATTCGAAAAGTTGACAAAAAACTGAATACCAATACGGCCATTCTTGGAGACCTTCAAGGGCCAAAACTTCGCGTGGGTAAAATGAAAGAAGGTACGGTAGTAAATCCAGGCGATCGAGTTACTTTTTCCACCGAAACCCCATTTGAAGGTAATGCGCAAAAGGCTTACATGAATTATAAAAGTTTTCCCAAAGACGTTTCTAAAGGAGAGCGAATCTTACTGGATGACGGAAAATTGATTTTTGAGGTTGTTTCAACAAACAATAAGAATGAAGTAGAAACTGAGGTCATTCAAGGAGGACCTTTTAAATCAAACAAAGGGGTTAATTTGCCTAACACCAATATTTCTCTACCAGCACTTACGGAAAAAGATGTAAAAGATGCTGCGTTTATTTTTACTCAAGACATTGATTGGATTGCTCTTTCTTTCGTTAGATTCAGTCAAGACATTATTGATTTACAAGAATTGATGGCGAAACATATCGATCGAAAAATTCCAATTATAGCAAAAATCGAAAAGCCTGAAGCCATAGAAAATATCGACAAAATTATTGCCTATTCGGACGGTCTTATGGTGGCCAGAGGTGATCTAGGAGTTGAAGTCCCTGCTCAAGAAGTCCCGCTATTGCAAAAACGATTGGTACATTTAGCCAAAAAAGCTCGCATCCCAATTATCATTGCTACCCAAATGATGGAGACGATGATTGAAAGTCTAACTCCCACTCGCGCTGAAGTAAATGATGTTGCTAATTCTGTAATGGATGGCGCTGATGCAGTTATGCTCTCTGGGGAAACTTCTGTTGGCAAATACCCTGTAGAAGTGATTCATACGATGGCTAACATATTAAGATCCGTTGAAGGCTCAGATTTGATTAGTGTCCCTCAAAGTCCGCCAACCATAAGAACAAGACGATTTATTACCAAATCCATTTGTTACCATGCGACTCACCTTGCAAATGACATTACTGCGAAGGCCATTTGTACACTGACCAACAGTGGATACACGGCATTTCAAATTTCTTCTTGGCGCCCTCAAGCCCATGTTTTGGTTTTTACCTCCAACAAAAGAATACTCAATAAATTAAATCTTTTATGGGGCGTTAAGACTTTCTATTACAGTAATCTAAACAGTACCGATAAAACGGTAGAAGAGATCAATGACATTGCATTAAAAATGGACTATGTTGAGAAGGATGACTTTGTAGTCAATCTAACAGCCATGCCCATTGAAGCAAGAGGAATGGTAAATACTTTAAGAGTTTCTACAATTTAAAATGGAAGCGATAATTGAGGGTCTTGACTAATAGTTTTGGAGGGTTTTTCTTTTTTTAAGGTATTCAAATTTGAGAGGGAAATTCCTACCAATCGTACTGAATTTGAGAGCTTATCCTGATACAGCAGCTCTTTTGCATGTTGAAAAATTAAATCTTTTGATGACAAATACAAACCACCGGTTTTACTTCTAGTATGCTGTTTAAAGTCACTGTATTTAATTTTTAAGGTAATGGTCTTCCCAGCAACTTTATTTTTAGCAAGGCGCGCTTCCAAAAGAGCTGCGATATCTTTTAGTTTATCTTCTAAAAATAATTCACTGCTTAAATTGTTTTCAAAAGTTCTCTCCGCTCCTACAGATTTGGGGATACGATGTGGCTTTACAGGGCTGTTGTGAACTCCACGTACCACTTGAAAGTAATGTCTCCCTGCTTTTCCAAAATGATCGGTTAAAAAATTTAAACTTTGTGCCTTTAAATCTTTCCCAGTATAGATTCCTAATTTATACATTTTGAGTTTGGTTTGCTTCCCAATGCCATGGAACTTTTTTACATCTAAGGTTTCCAAAAAACATAAAATCTCCTCTGGAGGAAGTGTTTTTTGTCCATCAGGCTTGTTCCAATCACTCGCAATTTTAGCTAAAAATTTATTGATTGAGATCCCTGCAGAAGCTGTAAGCCCAGTATTAGCTTTAATCTTTTCCCTGATTTCTTGAGCGATTAGAGTCGCAGATGGATATTCAGATACATCTAAAAAGGCTTCGTCAAGTGAAAGCGGTTCTACTAAGGAAGTATATTCCATAAAAATAGAGCGGATTTGAACAGAAATTTCCTTGTAACGATCAAAGCGAGGCTTGGCAAAAATCAGCTGAGGACATAGTTTTTTAGCAATTATACCGCTCATAGCACTACGTACTCCAAATTTTCGCGCTTCGTAACTAGCGGCTGAAACCACACCTCTAGAACCACCTCCTCCTACTGCAAGTGCCAATCCACGCCATTGGGGATGATCCAATTGCTCTACAGAAGCAAAAAAAGCATCCATATCAATATGGATGATTTTCCTTTGATCCAGGCTGGGTAAATCTTCTGACATAATATCAGATTTTGAATATTACTCTCTTTAAATAAAAATCTTATTAGCGGTGGCTAAACACATTTAGTATTTGTTAAGAAAAAGTACTTTATTTTCACTCTTGCTCATAAATTTTTACCTCTAAATTTCCCTCAGCATCCATATGTGCACGGTACATCCCAGCTGTATTCATCTCCATCATTGGATTACCATAACGATCAATCCCCACAACACCTCCATCGCCACCTAACTTGGCAACTTTATTGTGGATTACCTCATGGGCTGCAGCTTCAATACTCATGCCTTTATATTCCATAAGAGCAGAAATATCATGTGCCACAACAGAACGAATAAAAAATTCACCCCATCCTGTTGAAGAGATGGCACAAGTTGCATTATTAGCGTAAGTTCCAGCACCAATAATAGGAGCATCACCAATACGATTCCATTTTTTGTTGGTCATCCCTCCTGTGGATGTACCAGCTGCCAGATTTCCTGATAGATCTAGTGCTACACATCCGACAGTACCATATCGTTGTTGCTGAAGAAAAGCCTTTTCCCTTTCACTTTGCGAAACTTTTTTTTGAGCATTCGACTCTTGTACCCGTTTTAAAGAATTGATTCTTCTTTCAGTATAAAAATACTCTGGTTCGACAATTTCAAGACCTTGTTCTTTTGCAAAGCTGTCGGCACCGACTCCGGAGAGCATTACGTGCGGAGAAGCCTCCATTACTTTAATCGCGGCCGAAATCGGATGCTTTACCGTTCGAACTCCAGAAATAGCTCCTGCGTCTAGGGTAGCTCCATCCATAAATGATGCATCTAGTTCAATAGTAGCATCTGCTGTCAAAACAGCCCCTTTCCCTGCATTAAACAAAGGAGAATTTTCCATAACATGTATGGTTTTTTCTACGGCATCTTGACTGCTACCTCCCGCTTTTAAAATTTCATGTCCTACTTGTATTGCTTCAGATAAAACCTGGCGGTATGCTGCTTCCTTTTCTGCAGTCATATTTTCTTTTAAAATAGTTCCTGCACCCCCATGAATGACAATTCCAAATGTAGGCTTTGTTTCTTTTGTAGCTTGACATCCCAAAGTTAAAAGCAGTAATAAATAGAGCGTTTTTTTCATAATCTTAAACCTAATATTAACTAAAATAAGCTTTTTTTATTGGAACCTCATACAGAATAAAATTCACTTGCATATTTTCCTTTCAAAGGCGTATTTTAAATAAAATGAAGTATTTTTAATAAAAATATTATATGTACGCCATTCTAAAAACCGTCCATTCATACTGGGCTTTCTTCGTTCTTATCATTTTGCTTCTTGCTGTTTTAAACGCTTTACGTGGAAAAATATCAGGAAAAGAATTTGGCTCAAACGATTTGAGAATAAGTCTCTTTGGGCTTATATTTTCTCATATCCAACTCTTGATCGGCTTAATTCTTTATTTTGTTTCTCCATGGTTTGACCAGTGGTCCTCAATGGGAATGGGAATTATGAAAAATGCAGAAAGTCGTTTATACTTGATTGAACATCCCATAACTAACATTGTCGCAATTGTTCTGATAACAATGGGTTGGTCAATGCATAAGAGACAAAGTGAATCTTCAAAAAAGTTTTTACGTATCGCTTTGTTCTTCGGATTAGGGCTTGTTTTTCTCTTAAGCAGGATTCCATGGGATGCATGGTTTTAGCACTCTTTAAGCCCCAAAGTATTGAATGTTTTAAAGCCCCTAAAGTCGTCCTCCCAACAAACTCAAATTGCTATCCTTGGCAGTGGAAGTTGGGCTACTGCTTTAGCTAAAATTTTTACTGATGCCCAGAATCACGTGCATTGGTATGTTCGGGATCAAGAACAAGCCGAGGCAATCTGTCAAAAAAGCAGGAATCCAACTTATTTATCTAGTGTTAGGTTTCGTTCAAGGAACATTACTGTAAGTAGTGATATCAAAAGTGTTATTCGTACTTGTGACTGGATTGTACTGGCCATTCCCTCTACTTTTTTAGATGCTACCCTTAAACAGATTGATCTCTCTTTTTATGAAAAACGAATTATTTCGGGCGTAAAAGGTATTGTTCCAGAGAGTAAATATATTGTAAGGGAACATCTTAACAAGCATTATAACTTGCCTTCAGAGCAATTTTTGGTCATTGCAGGACCCTCACATGCGGAAGAGATTGCCCTAGAACGACTTTCCTTTCTTACTTTGGCTTGTTCAAAAAAAAGTTCTGCCGAACAATTAAAAAAATTGATGCTTACTAAATATGTTCGAGCAAAAACATCAAACGACGTCGTAGGGATCGAATATGCTGCTACCCTAAAAAATGTTTATTCCTTGGCTGTAGGAATTGCTCACGGATTAAATTACGGGGATAATTTTCAAAGTGTGTTAATCTCAAACGCAATTCGTGAAATGAACCGATTTTTAAAAACGATTTCGGAATCCTCCAGAAACATCAATCAGTCTGCTTATTTAGGAGATCTATTAGTCACCGCGTGTTCCCCATTTAGTCGTAACAGCCTTTTTGGAAATATGATCGGAAGAGGTGCATCTATAAAAAGTGCTCAATTGGAAATGAAGATGATTGCTGAAGGCTACTATGCTTGCTTGTCGGTTTATGAACTTTCTCAGAAAAACGGCGTTAATACTCCAATCCTAGATACGATATATCTCATTTTATACCGCCATAAAAATCCTAAAAAAGTTTTTAGAAGATTAGTTGAAAAGTTAAATTAGAGTGTTGCTTTGAACTGTTTTAAAAAGCGAATATCGTTTTCGAAAAACAAACGAATGTCACTTACTTGATAAAGCAACATCGCAATCCTTTCGATTCCCATTCCAAAAGCAAAACCAGAATATTCCTCTGGATCGATACCACAATTTTCAAGAACATTGGGATCTACCATTCCACAACCCATAATTTCTAACCATCCTGTACCCTTGGTGATTCTATAATCGGTTTCCGTTTCTAAACCCCAATAAATATCAACTTCAGCACTAGGTTCTGTAAAGGGGAAATAAGAAGGTCTTAAGCGAATTTTTGAATTTCCAAAAAGGGCTTCAGTAAAGTACATTAAAGTTTGTTTTAAATCAGCAAAGGAAACGTCTTTAGCTATGTACAAGCCTTCTATTTGATGAAAAATACAGTGCGCTCTGGAAGAAATAGCCTCGTTTCTAAAAACCCTTCCGGGAGATATTGTTCGAATTGGAGGTTGATTGTTTTCCATATGCCTTACTTGAACCGAAGAAGTATGCGTTCTCAGTAATACATCTGGGTCTGTTTGAATGAAGAAAGTATCTTGCATATCTCTTGCCGGGTGGTGGGCAGGGAGATTTAAGGCAGTAAAGTTGTGCCAATCATCTTCAATTTCTGGTCCCTCAGAGATACTGAATCCGATTTGAGTAAAAATATCTATAATTCTATTTTTGACCACTGCAAGGGGATGCCGATTCCCAGATTCTATAGGAAAAGCCGTTCTGGTTGGGTCTTTAATTTGTTTTTTTCCAGAACCTGATTTTGCTTCTTTTTGGAGCTGGGCTATTTTTATCGATACAGCTTCCTTTAACGCATTGAGCTCTTGACCGTAGGCTTTTTTCTCCTCGGCAGGAACATCTCTAAAGGCGGCAAACAACCCGTTAAGTATTCCTTTTTTCCCTGCATAACTAACTCGAAAAGCTTCAATTTCTTGAATTTCAGTACTGTTAAAGGCTTCAACTTCTTTTAAATATTCTTTTATGCGATCAATCATAACACAAAAATAAAGGAGTTTTAGGAAATCACCCCCTGGTTTACAAAGTAATCTACTACGGCACGCTTAATTAAAATACATTGTCCCCCTGGTTTCAGATGGGGAAGGGCTTCTACTAACTCAAAATGAGGCCAGCTGTCTTGGTCATAGTTATCAAATTTATAATAACCGTAGGGATCAAGAACAAAGCATATTCCGATGTGGATTAAGTTTATATTATCTTCTTTTTTAAGCGGTTCATGTGGTTTTCCGTATTCTTGAATTCCAATCAAATACAAAATCCCTTCAATATCAATAGCTGCTTCCTCAGAAAATTTTTCTGATAAGACGTCTGCCAGAGTATCCCAACGCTTTTTTAATTGCGGGTCTCGATTATTTTGCACCATAAGCAAAGATATAATTTAGCATTACAGTCCTCAAAAAAAGCTTTAGTTTCATTTAAAAAAACAGTACTTTGCTTTCCATGAATATCATTGACCTCATCGTAGTTATTATTTTTGCTTACGCTCTCATTAATGGCTTTATCAAGGGTTTTATTCTTGAAATTGCAGGTATGCTTGCCTTAGTTTTGGGATTGATTGGAGCATTTAAATTTTCAAGCATATTGGGAAATTATCTAGCCGTTTATGTAGCGTGGAGTCCCAAAACCATACAAACAGTAAGTTTTATCCTACTTTTTATTGTGATTATCTATGCGGTGTCTCTACTGGCAAAAATCATTACTAAAACGTTGAAAATTATTGCTTTGGGCTGGCTGAATAGAATTTCAGGAGCTTTATTTGGCTTTTTAAAGTGGGGAGTTCTTTTGAGTGCCTTGGTGCTTATCAGTCAAGAAATTAATGAAATTATCACGCTTATGCCTGAAGCCACCATAAATAAATCTAAAAGCTACCCAATACTGATGGAGTTGGGAAATTTTTTATTTGACTGGGTCATGCAGACTCAAACGGTTCAGGAACAACAATTTATTTAATAATTGTTTCATTCAGCGCTCTTAGAGAAGCATTATTGATCCATCCTTCTGAGCCATTTGATATTCTGATTTTTTGCCATTCTTCCAGATCATCTAAAAGCTGAACTTTTGTTCCCTCATGGAGTGTAAAAAGTAATTCTCCTTGTTGATTTGGTTCGGACCAGATATCAATTTGGTTTGAAAACAAAATGGCAAATTGAGTATTCTTCTCTTGCTGATTTATAGAAAAAGTGATTAAAAAACTCCCTGAAAACAACAAGAGTACTCCCAGTGATGAAAAGAAAAAAGAGCGTTTTAATTGAGTAGAATTAAATAGTAAATAGCCCAAAAATAATCCTACAAAAACCCAAAGCAATACCACTGTCAATATTGACCAGGAATTAAAACTAAGACTATTAAACAAACGCTTCTTTAATTGAGCAAGTTGAGATTCTGGTAAAAATTCAATGGCATCTATGGTCATGTTTCGAGCAAAAGCACTATTGACCTGAATGTCGCTATCTTTAGGATTTAATCGTTTTGCTTTTTCAAAATAATAAATACTTTCCGCTACATTATTAAGTCTGTAATAAGCATTTCCCAGGTTGTAATACAAAGCAGTACTGTGCTGCCCTAACTTGAGGGTTTTTTCGTACAGCGCTATTGCTTTGTTGTAATCCCCCTTATTATAGGCCGTATTTCCTTCTTCAAAAAATGACTCCATAGAAGCTTGCCCTGATGATAAAGAGGGTACAAGCAGCATTGAGAAAAACACAAAAACAGGAAGTAAGGAACCGTATGTTCTTAGATACTTTTTCATAGTTGTCGATCAATTGTAGCAATTAATTTACTTGCTTTTTCGAAATCTTCTTCGATATTGATTGAAGACCCTGGAGCATAACGGGCCCGTTCACAATTTTCAATGACAGCTACATAATCCAAAGCGGTCTCTTTATTTACTTTTTTTTCAACTAGCAATCGTTCTATTTTTGATTTGCTCATTTCTGTTGTTTCAATCTTTAATTTGGCTTTTAGATAGTTGTGTAGCGCGCGTTCTAGTGCTTCATAGAATAAAGCTTGATCATTAAATACCTTTTTAGCAGAACTCAAATACTTTTTTGCCAATTGCTGAGCTCTTCGCTGCTTTCTTGTGGTAACATCTTCCGTTTTTTCCAGGACGAAGAGTTTGAGTAAATATCCTGTTAAAAGAAGGAAGAGCGGTGTGATTAGAAGTATCCAAAAACGACTACTCATCCAGAATATTTCCTGATGGATTGGGCTTAATTTGGTATTGAGTTTTATAAATCGAAAGGTGTTATCTGCTGTTTCGATGACTTGTTTTCTCTCAGAAAGAGTTGTTTCATTTCTTGAAGTTCCCGCAGTGGGACCATCAAAAACATCAACGATTAAATCTTGAGAGGTTAAGGTCTTATAAGTTGCCGATTTGGGATCAAAATAGGAAAATTGAACGGGTGGGATAGGATATTTTCCTTGATACTGAGGAACTATAGTGTAGTTGTCTTCTATGCTTCCTTGCATTCCTGAAAGTGTAATTTTTACCTTTTCATCGTGTTCAGGCTCATAAACTTCTAGAGTGTTGGGAACACTAATGGTGGGTAGATTGAAAAGCTTGAGGTTTCCTTTCCCGTTGACCTTTATTTTCGCTTGGAAAGACTCGGATGCTTTTAATGCATCTTTGTCTAAGATCACGTCAAAATCAAATTGCCCTACGGCTCCTGAAAAGTCATTAGGTTTATTGCTTTCTGGGAGCTCTTTTACTCGAATAACGTTTTTCCCTGTAGTAATTATTTTCTGCGTTTGGGTAAGAATTCTCCTTCCAAACAAATCTTTTCGATTACTAGGGACACTCAAACTCAAATTTAAGGTAAGCGGCTCCAAAGTTAATTTTCCTGTTTTTTGAGGATAAAGAACTGCTTTGCGCCAGATCACTTCGTTGTAAGGTTCTCGCTTATACGAGCCTCGCATGTTAATTTCGGCCCTTCCTATTTTGATTAAATGACTCCAAAAGTCTCCATATGAGGGTGATTCTAATTCTGCCACATCAGAAACTGATATAGGATTTCTAAAATAGAGTTTATAGATTACTGTTATTCCTTCATTTAGATAAGGATTGGTTTTTGAAATTTCGGCTACCAAATGAATGTTTCCATCAATGATGTTATCCACATTATTAGGATCGTTAGGTTTTTTTACTGCTTCGGTAACTTGTATTTCCACAGGGGTGGTTTTATATACTTCTCCACTAATGGTTACCTCTGCTTGTCCGAGTTTAAGTTTTCCTTTTTTTTTAGGGGTTAAAAAATAGGTGTAGGTTTTGGAAAAACTCTGTACTCCATTTACCCAAGAACGGCTTACGGCTTGTTGGGGACCGCTTACAACTTGAAAATCGGTAAAGGCAGGTGGAGCAAAATTGTCTCCGTTCTCATTCATCTGAAAATCCACCCGGAGTCTTTCGTTAAGACCTAATCGTTTTTTACTCACCTTTGCCTCAAAGGTGACTTGTCCTTGTAGGGAAAGAGCCCCTAATACAAGGAAACAAAAGAGTATTCGAATTGAATGACTATGCATCATACTACCAATCTTTCTTCCCCCTGACGGGTATCCCTTTAACTTTTTTGGCGTTTACTTTATCTTGAACTTTCTTTTCTTGATTGTTCATAGCTTCAAGAAGACTTTGAACCTGTTGGGGTGATAACTGTCCTTGTTTTGGAGTTTGCTTTTTGTCTTGGGGCTTGTCACCCTGTTGATTTTGTTTTTGATCTTTTTTTTGATCGCCTTCATTTTTGGGTTCGCCTTCATCTTTTGATTCCTCTCCTTCATCCCCTTCTTTATCCTGACCTTGCTCGTCTTCGTTCTCTTGATCTCCTTCCTTATCTTGATCTTGTTCTTTTTCCTGATCTTCTTGATCTTTTTGATCCTCTTGATCTTGCTGATCTTTGTTATCGTCCTGCTCCTGCTCCTCTGGAGGTT
>Ga0233395_1000796_pt1 | contig 15964 bp, 19 predicted proteins | sample 27DmetaG_FD_186029 | JGI IMG/M metagenome (GOLD analysis project Ga0233395, IMG submission 186029) | Seawater microbial communities from Monterey Bay, California, United States - 27D | ecosystem: Environmental > Aquatic > Marine > Coastal | place: USA: California | collected 2016-10-12 | reverse complement strand
CATAGCAGATGTTTGTGGATAGCCATGTAAAAGGACGAGTGGCGGCGCACCAGCGGGCCCAGCGCGGCGGACGAACAAAGTCGCACCGTCGCCTTCGATGCGCTCTTCCACGAATTCCTTGAACATTTTGCATTCTCCGAGAGGATTAATCTTAATTCCTTATTTCAGATTAAATTAAAAGAATTAATCGTAAAAACTGAACAGTTATGCCGACCAATTCTTTCGGTAAGTTCCATTAGTCTCTAATGACAAGAGCCGCACAGTTCAAAATAGACTAGTAGCACACGCGTAGCTACTACATATCTCTGTCTATTTTGGCCTAAACCTATCAAAGCGGTCCCAAAAGCGGTCCTTCTGAGTAAGATCAGGCGACCTATTGAGCACATCAATTTCAAGCCAAACCGTACTGACACTCTCTCTGGGTGGCGTCAATTATTGAGCGCATAGATTTAGGCTGTGGCAGCAATCTGATGGGTGTTCTTATTTGTTTAATGGCACTATCCCGATCATTCTTCCTGACGAGCAGACTTTATGCACCTTAGCATCGCTTGCACTTTCTCTGTGCGGTGAAGGTCCACGTGTGTGACTAACCATATTGGCACGGACCATTCCTGATTTGGGGGAAGAACACGGTGAAATCCTTCGTACCTTTTAGCTTTATGGTCTTCTATAATGCCCATACCTATTCCGGCAAAAACTGCCTTAAAGTTGACATCTACATGTTGGGACGAGAGTGCGATCATATCAGGGCGAGCAATGTTTTTTACCCATTCGCGGACTGAGAGTTGTCCTCCAAAACTTGGTGGAAGGACAAACTGATGGTTATCAAAATCACCAGCGTCTTTTGGCATCCCAAATCTTTGGATATAGCTGTCGTGGGCGTAAAGGTTAAAACTGATCTGCGCAAAGTTACTAACAACGTAATCAGGATGATCCGGCTTTGGACCTGCACGCAGTGCAATATGCGCCTCACCATATTCAAGTTTCGCAAGGTTTTCGCTGGCGTCAAGATCTACAATACAATTTGGATTTTCTGCTCTAAAGTCTGAGATTGGTTTCATCAGTAGCTCAGCGAAACCTGCTAGAATTGTCAACTTAAGCTCACCTTCTAGCGCAGCTTTTCCACCCTGTACGCGACCTGTAAGATCATCGATCAGTTCTTCTGTCTTTTGTGCCACCCGAAGTACATCTTCGCCTAACTCAGTTAGCGTATAGCCACGTGCATGTCGGATAAAGATGCGCGCACCCATCTCCTCCTCAAGCGCGTCAATGTGACGGTTCACAGTCGCGCGGTGGAAGCCAAGTGCATTGGCCGCTGCACTTACCGTGCCTAGCTTTGCCACTTGGTATGCTGTTCGAAGCTCAGCCCATTTGTCCATATTACCTATGCCTTTTTTGCGCGCACCCTCTGCGGATATACGCTCATTGTGTCTAACCATGCGGCAATGCATCTAAGGGAACAACCAAAAAAAGGAGTTATAAAGATGACCGAAGCACCAAAATGTGGATGTGGCCGTTCTCCAACAGGCAACTGTATCGGGTGGCACGCTCTCTCTGAGGAAGAGTATCAAGAAAAGAAAACTGCCTATGAAACACGTCAGGAACAAAAATCTTGAAAATGAATATTTGCTGGGTGACTGCACAATGGCAACCACCCAGCCAATGCTTTGCCTAGTCTCGACCTACAAACGTCAGCGGTTAATTCGTCACGGACGAACGCTAGAAACGAATTATGCAAGGCATTTAACGGAACAATATAAAAACTTAAGATAGGAAAACAATGACTTATATATCAGTTGGCCTTCGACTTTTACTTTCAATTGCCTTTTTGGGCGCAGGCGGCTCAAAGCTCGCAGGTTTCGAGATGATGGTCATGACGTTTGACCAAATAGGCTGGGGGCAAGGCTTCCGTTATGTGACAGGGGCCATTGAGGTAATCGGTGTTGTGCTATTATGGCTTCCACGGCGTCAGGTCATCGGTGCAGCAGTTCTTGGGGGCACTATGGTAGGTGGCGTCCTTACCCATTGGTTCATTCTTGGCCCATCTGCGGTTCCTGCAATAGTACTTGGCCTTCTATCTGCTGCGGTTCTCTATATTTACCGCACCCAAATTCCAGAAGTTCTGGGCCAGAAAAATTCTTCTCAAGCTAAATTGTAATATCTGCCTGATCATAATAACTGCTGCTTTGTTGGCTAAGGTCAACGTGATTGTTGCACCCAGCATAGCTGGATAGCCATTCTAGGCTGGTCTGTAGAGGGGTTTAACTCATTCAGGCAGTCTGATGGAGTTTGGCTAAAATGTGGATACAGACCACACCAAAACTATTGCGGTTCACACCATAGTGGAGCAATTTTACGAGCGCCAATAATGCCAGGCATTGTGATTGATTACATCAGTGATGCCACCATTTAAGAGCAGATTAACCTCGGGTGCTAGTCATTAGCATATCAGCGAGGATGTGACCCGATGCTGACAATGAGTTGTGTCCGTCGAAAAACTGCATTTCACGTCCATATTCCATAGCAGAAAATAGGGAACCTTCTGGTGCTCGTTTCTCACAATGAGCCAATACAGCCTCGATCTTCAGAAATTCTTGATGCTCGTTCATGTCACATATTGGACACCACATATTGATGTCTGTCAAATAAAATACACCACAGGTTGATTTACAGGGTGAACAGCCCACGCTGCGTTCACCCACATCCGTGGGCTGTCCTGCGACCAGCGTCCGCCTCCCGATCGAACACCGATCTCCCTTGGAGAAGAAAATAGCTTAAAGCCATTTCCAACAAACAGGTGGCCCGACTGGGTTTAAATTCAAGTAACCAAGGAAAAAGCCAGCCTCTCAAAGTGAGAAAGCTGGCCAGTTTGTCCTTCCACTACCATGGGAAGATACATTTGTTAGAAGGACGATCTTCTGAAACGAAGGACGCTGTTCCAGGGGAAGTAGCTCAACATTAAACTCAAGTGTCATTTTGAGACAACATCTTTTTACCGTTATGGCAAAAAAAAGCCCTTCCAGTGGAAGGGCCAATTCATAGTCGAGTGCATATCACACGCTAGTAAAACGGTGTAGTGACTCCTCTTTCTCTACATTTTGAAGACACGTCCCAAAAGGTTCCAATTTCCTTAGAGCCTTCCATCTTGAATGTTGCGGTGTTGGTGTGGTCCATTAAATTGTAGATGGCGTCCATCGCATTAATCATCGCTCCTAAATCATCTTTGGTGAGGATGACTTTCAAGCTATTATCGGTTTCAACTTTTACGGTATCTTTGGGCTTTACCGCTGCGCCCTTAATCTCGTCTAACTTCATTCAGCCTTTTGCCTGATATGGGAGCGGGTGCCATGTGAAGTCGCTGCAAATATATTCAAGTGCGAAATGACTTACAATAATTGAAAAAAATTGTCATGTTCCTCTATCGCTCCAAACCAACATTATCTTCGACTTGGTTGTTAAACCAAGGTTGGAACAATCGGTCGCATTGCAGCAGATAGGGCTGAGCTACTTCTAAATTATGGGTCTGCTGGACAAAACTTCAGACAAAAAGCAGGCTCTTATCCCCTTGACTTGGCCAGCCTCATTCGTGTGGCTGGTCCTTTTATTTGCCATGTACAAATTTTCCCGTAGAATTGAGAGGTAGAATACAAGGAGAGAGAAATGTATGCAACATCAGCTGACTGGTCGTTTGAAAAATTGCCATCAAATTTTGGTGACAAAAATTCAGAATTTACTGATGAACTAAAAGGCATGGGAGCATTAAATTTTTACTGGGTGCAAACCAGTAACTCTTCAGGCCGTAGCATTACCATATGGCCAGATCAGGCAACAGCACAAGCTGCTCTTTACCGAATTAGAGAGGGTGCTTCCGCAGATACAGGTATGAAAATAGCCAGCGTCTGCGAAGGCAATGTCATCGGTAGCATGTGAAGGCTTTTAGGCGCTGCTTACACCGCTCCTACTAAATTTGGGTTCACTGGTACTGCCTGAGCTTTTTCTGCATCAGAAGCATCCAATTCAGCTTCAACTATGGCTTTGATACCCTCAACAAATGTATCACGGCCAAAACCCATTTCTTCCAGATGGCTGTCTGTAAGATACGGTAAGGTTTTTGATGCAGCTGACGCCTGACGGGCTACAATCATTGAGTTATATAGTCGTTTAAGCATTTTAATCTCCTTGCTTTTACAACTATTAGTATAGCATTTTTTACGTAAAATTTCATCGCACACAGGTGCATTCCCGTTATGCTATTAATGCAACGCTAGACCAACCACGGATGAATTACGGAATTGATCGCTTCATATCGCTTTTGAAGGCTGAAGCCTGATCCGTACTTGCTAGCAACATCACCAGATGAGTGGCCAGTTATAAAGTCGTTCAGTTCCTTCGACTCCACAGCCCACGAGGTACGTCAGAGAGTCAGATGTCATAACTGTGGTGTGAAGGGTAACAACACGTACCAGATCGTTTATCGTGGCGGTTCTTATGATGCTTTTATGGGAGCTGCTAACACAACGGTGAACGGTGAGGGCTGAAAAACATTTGCGGGTTACTGCATGAAGTGTCAGTCTGAGTGTGATACTTATAGAGGTCTGAAATGCTAATAAACATTACAATTCAAACATTCACTTCACAAAATGAGCTAGAGCTAAGCGTCTCAAGGTGGGATGAAATAAAGCATGAATACATGCCAAAGTTTTATAAGTTGGGCCTTGCAAGGTACACTACCTCAAGAATCTGGAACAAAACTGAAAAGCACCAGTTGGCCCATATCTTTGAGTATCGCGACCAAAAATCTATGGAAAATTGTTTGCCAATTTGGGGTGCAATAGAACAGCGGTGGCGAGAGAAGATAACTAATAAAACTCTAAGCTATCGTGGCATACAGATTGATTGCTTGGACCCCTCTGACCAATGACCAAACTCTCCACCATCCCACACACGGCCAACTCAGCATCACTAGTGGCCTCTTTAAGCACGATACGATGCTAGAGGTAGCAAACCTAATTGCAGTGGTAGGAGGCGACACCACAGCCCACGAGGTACGTCAGAGGGCCAGATGTCATAACTAGGCGTGAAGGGTAACAACACGTATCAGATCGTTTATCGTGATGGTTCTTATGATGCTTTAATGGGAGCTGCTAACACAAATTAATAAGATTAAGTAGTCAAAAACTCATGTTAACAAAGATTAAATGTCCTTAAGTACCTGAATGGGGAGCGTTTTGTCATACGGCAGGCTACGAAACTGCCCTGCACGGCTCAAGCTCGTTTTGTCTGATAGTGCCTCTGAAAGGCCTAGCGTTAGGCACTCTGCAGTGTGAAAATTATGCAGTGCCGCGTTCAGGACGGTCATTGTCAATGTTGAATTTCATACCGTCCAGCAACTCCTCCAAATCGGGCCGCGCAGCAGGGCCATTGGAAATATCAACCAACATTAAAGTCCCATTCGGCCGAATGGCAAAAGCTCCCGGCTCCGCAAATAGACCCGTCGTTTCAGCTTCTGACAGTGGGCTTGAAATAAAAAGACCAAGCGATCGCATTTGCGCCTCGGTCATACCATAAGCAAGATCAAAGTTCCAACCGAACTCAGCTTTATCAACAACCGCTTTATCTTCCGTATCCGCAGATACTACAAGCACATCTACAACCTTGGACCACTCTGGTAACATAGCGTTCAATTTGTTGAGAAAGCGTTTACAGCGTGGGCAATGCTTGCCGCGATAAACGAATAACATTGTCCAACGTTCTTTTGTTTGACCGATTGAAGCTAATTCACCATTTCCAACAATTGAAAAACTCATTTCGTCAATTTTACTGCCGACCTTGGGTTTATCTGTGGTCATAAAATGTTCCTTTTCGTGCCTATAATTAATGAGTTACTTTTGTTGCCATAACAACCAAAAATTACAACCCAAAAATATGAGCATTGTTGGAAAATTCTTATTTATCCAATAAATTGTGCCGAAATATCATACTTGTGCCAGTGCGCTGCGCAAAAACACTTTATATGAAACGAGGCGTACACATTAACACTTAATCACCCCAGCAGTATTAGAAATCAAAATTAGAAAAGAGCACCCACACCTTCATAATCATATTCCAGTCTTGAGACTACAAAAGTAATCCTCTCAGCGCCCATATTAGCTTCGTATAGGCGTCATAGCCTCTGGTCGCCCAGTCGGTGATGCAGACCTTAAGCGCGCTGTACTAGCCTCCTTGTGAGCCTCAACGGAATTTAACTCTTGATCCAAGCTTTGCTCTGAGTTTTTGTGGGTATAGAAAACAGCGCGCACACTTGGGCGCCCCAGCCCGTTCATGGCTTCACTCCAAAGAACTTAAAGCCCGATACGTTATAGCCGGTAAAAGCGCGGGCCGTTTGAGACAGGGACTTGAAGCGCTGCGCGTTCTAGGTAAAGCAGCCTTCCTCTTCCACCTCAACAACATGGGTCTTCCCGCGATACTCGCGCACAAAGCTGCTACCGGACTTGACGGCCGGCCGCACAATATAGCGCAGGCTAGCGCGGGTGAGGCGTTGGCTTAATCTTTTGCTATATCCGCCATACAGGTCGGTTTGTATTTCGAAGGCCAATATTTGGATTAGCAAGCCGCGGCTGATATGCTTCGGCGGCGGCCTTCCAATCAAAGACCGCCAGTGCTGCACAAGCTCATCTCGTTCTGCTGAACACAGTGCAGTTATATCAATTTCTATGCCTTTACTCCATATGGCTTTGCACACTGAGCAAAGTCCGAGGGTATTCGGGCACACTAAAACACAGGCTTATGGCAAAACAAAAATCCAGTCCGAACAGGTGCCGTTAGATGTTAGGCTGTCGATGCTGAAATAGAGATGTCTGCGTGTACCCATGAGTAACCTGTGGGCAACGCTTAGTGAGCAACTTTTGCTACAATCCAATACAAGTTTCTATTTGGCTGACATCACCTAGAGCACCTCCAGAAGGTCAAAAAGATCTGCAATGATTGAAAAATTTGCTGATTTTTTTTGCTTGTGATTCGAAAGCCTCGACGGGTGCTGTCTCAAATGCTTGTAGTGTTGTCGTGGTTGATGCGCCTGTACCAATTATTCGAAATATCTGGGATGTGTTTTGTGGATGAATGCGATGGTCTGATCTAAGCGTGAGAGGTGCTTGCGCACAGAGCCTTGAGCCCGTTCAACACTGCCAGACGCCAGGCCCGATGCGATGTCGCGGTGATCTTCCAGTATCAAATCTGCCTCATTCGATTTCTCAAGGCTCAACAAGCACAGGCGATCCACTTTTTGTTTGCAATCGAGCATTACCTCAAAAACCAAAGGATTGTCGCCGAGCACATATATGAGCTTGTGAAAATCATAATCAAGTGAATGAAAAGTAACCAGATCATCGTTCTTGATAGCGCTTTCTTGAAGTGCCAAATTCTGAGCTAGTTTTGTTTCGCAGTCATCATCCCAAACTTGGATGGCGCGGTGCACAACCTCTAACTCAACCGCGATACGCACCAATCGTGCAAGCTCGATCCGCTCCATCGAAAAGCCGCGCACGACGGTCGCTTTTTGTGGGCGGATGAGAAGTAGTTCTTCATGTGCAAGCTTTGTGAACGCGTTGCGTACAGGTTGGCGAGACACCCCAAAGCGTCGCGCAACCTCTGTTTCGGACAGTTTTGTACCGGGCAGAACCACGAGTGAAACGATCTCATTCAGCAACGTTTCGTAGACAGCATCCGTTGTGGTTTGTCTTACAAAATTATTCACCGAATCTCTCTCATGTGCCCATTTCAACCCATTTATTACGCTTAGTTCCTTGAAAATCAATGTGGGCAGAGTGTCAAAAGTTAATTATAGACACATCTTGGATACTAGTATTGACATTACTTGGATACTAGTCTTCTTATTCGGATAGGCAGTAATTCCAAGCTCTAGGGGGAAGCGAGAATATGTTTAGCTCGCCCTCTCCCAGTGCCTCTGAAATTAAAGAACTGTCACTAGAAAATTAGGGAGAAGACTACATGATTTTTGCTAAATCGCTTTTCGCCGCGACGACCGCCTTGGCGCTCATTGCTGGCTCTGCATCTGCCGACAAATGGCGCGCGTGGAATATTCACAATGATGGCCACCCAAACACAGCTGCGATGGATAAATTTGCAGAACTGATCGATACTGCTACAGACGGCGCTGTCACGCTTGATGTGTTTCACGGCGGTGTTCTTGGTTCACAGCCTGACGCTCTTGAGCAGGTTCGTATTGGCGCAATCGAGATTGGCAACTTCAACCTTGGCCCAATCGGACCAATGGTGAAAGAAGCCAACCTCGTGTCTTTACCGTTCATCTTCAAAAGTGTGCCACACATGTTCCGTGTACTTGAAGGCGAAGCAGGTCAGACCGTCGCGGCCGCAATGGGTGAAGCTGGCGTTTTGCCACTTGCATGGTTTGACGCTGGCGCGCGTTCTTTCTATAGCCAGAAGCCTATTGAGACGCCTGCGGACGTTGAGGGTTTGAAGATCCGCGTGATGAACAACGATCTCTACACATCGATGATTTCTGCGATGGGCGGCAACCCGTCCCCCATGGCTTTCTCTGAAGTTCAGCAAGCGTTGAAGACAGGTGTTGTAGATGGTGCCGAAAACAACTTCCCATCTTTCAAAAACGTTGGCCACTTTGAAGTGACAACGCACTACTCTCTGTCCGAACACCTGATCATTCCTGAATGCATCTGTGTGAACACAGCGAAGTTCAACGCGTTGTCCCCAGAGCTCCAAGTAGCTGTGCGCGGCGCGGCTGAAGAAGCAGCACTTGTACAGCGTGAGTTGTGGGCTGTTGGCTCCGAGCAAGCACGTAAAGACGTAGAAGCAGCAGGTATCGTAGTCAATGAGATCGCTGACAAGGGTCCGTTTCAGTCTGCAATGGACTCTGTTTATGCGGAATATCTGGCAGCGAACCCAGATATGAAAGCGCTTGTACAAATGGCGCAAGCGACTGAATAAGACTTACTAGAAAAAAAGAAAAGCGCCCCTTCTTGCAGAAATTGGGGCGCTTTTTTACCGGAGGAATAAGTTTGCCAGACACCAAAGCCCAGCCCCTGTTTATTAAGAAAATGAATGCTGTTTCTGATTTCATATCGTTCATTTGCATTGTCCTAGCGGCGATTTCTTTGGTTGCTATGACAGTCTTTTACGCGTGGCTTGTATTTGGGCGTTATGTGCTTAACGACACGCCAACATGGGTTGAACAGGTGTCGTTGCTTTTGGTGATGGTCATAACTTTCTTGGGCGCAGCCGTCGGCGCGCATCAACATTCACACCTGTCCGTTGTGGTCTTTCGGAACATCGTACCAAGGACCGTTCGCAACATCTGTGTCCTCATCACCGATCTACTGATGGTCGGCTTTGGCGGTTTGATGTTCTGGTACGGCATCGAACTTACAAAATTTAAATGGAACACGTTGATCCCGTTGATCCAAGTAACAGAGGGCCTAAGATCTCTCCCTTTGACCATCTGTGGCGCATTGTTGTTCCTATTCTCAATCGGTCATTTGTTACGCCTACTGACAGGCTGGGACGAGCGGCAGGACAACATTGAAGAAAGCTGATCATGGGACTTTTTTTACTTTTAGGTGTGTTTGCCCTGTGCGTGGTCCTCGGCGCGCCTGTTGCTTTCGCTCTTGGTATTTCTGCCGTTGCTGCCTTTTGGTTTGAAGGTTTGCCAATGATGATTGGCTTTCAGCGGATCGTTGCGGGCATTAGCCTTCAGGCCTATCTCGCCATTCCGTTTTTCATCTTTGCAGGTGATTTGATGTTCCACGGTGGTATTGCCCAACGGCTTGTGCGCTTTGCGCAAGCGGCTGTTGGCGCCGTGCGGGGTGGTTTGGGCATCGTGAATGTCTTTTCCTCGATGTTATTTGGCGGTATCTCAGGCTCAGCAATTGCAGATATTTCAGCATTGGGATCAATCTTGATTCCAGCCATGAAGGAAAAAGGCTATGATGCAGACTACGCAGTAAATGTCACTGTTACGTCCTCTATCGCGGGTATCATCATCCCTCCCAGCCATAATATGATCATCTTTGCGCTTGCGGCTGGCGGTGGTGTTTCGATTTCTAAACTATTTCTCGCGGGTGTCGTTCCGGGCGTTTTGATGTGTGTTTGTTTGGCGGTCGCGGCCTATTTGGTTGCTATAAAACGTGGATATCAAGCGGAGAAGTTCCCTGGCTTTGCGGCATTAGGCTGGGCCTTTGCGGGTGCTATTCCTGGCTTATTTACCGCGGTTATAATTGTCGGCGGTGTGTTGACCGGTATTTTCACGGCAACAGAATCTGGTGCAGTTGGGGCGATCTACGCCTTTCTTGTAACTCTGATCGTGTATCGGACCCTGACATGGGATAACTTTAAGACAACTGTCGTGTCCTCCGTTCGAACTACGTCCATGGTATTGGTTCTGATCGCCTGTGCGGGTGCATTTGCCTACATGCTCACATTCTACCGTGTACCAACCAAAACCGTCGATTTGTTGCTGGGTATTTCTGACAACGTGATCCTGATCTTGTTGATGATTAACCTGATGCTCTTAGTCTTGGGCATGATTATGGACATGGCGGCTTTGATCCTAATCTGTACGCCAATCTTTTTACCGGTGATGAATGTTCTAGGCATTGATCCCGTACAGTTCGGGATCATCTTGCTAGTGAACCTTGGTCTGGGCCTGTGTACACCGCCTGTCGGCACCTGTCTTTTTGCGGGATGTGTGGTTGGTAAATTACCTATGGAAAAAGCCATTAAAACAATTTGGCCGTTCTATTTGGCAATCTTAGCAGCCCTGATGTTTATCACTTTTGTACCCGCAATTTCCCTTACGCTGCCAAGCTTGCTCATTGGCAATTAAGGGTTGGAGGACATTAACATGCTGACCATCAAGCGACTAGACATAGAAGACGCGAATAGGCTGATAGCAGGCGCGCGCGCCAAAGCCATAGAGATCGGGGTGCCGATGTGCGTCGCGATCACTGATGAAAGCGGCAATCTGATTGCTTTTGAGCGAATGAATGGTGGCAAGATTACCAGTATCAACCTTGCGATCGACAAAAGCTTTACGGCAGTGGGTATTCAAAAGGGCACGGATGCCCTTGGGGAAGTCAATCAACCGGGCATGCCTGCTCATGGAATTTCATCCACTTTGGGCGGTCGTATGGTAACCATCGCGGGTGGCTTGCCGGTTACGTTTGAGGGTCAGGTTGTTGGTGGCGTAGGGGTTAGTTCAGGTTCACCTGCGCAAGACTATGAAGTCGCGCTGGCAGGCGTTCTCGCGTTTGGCTTAATGGAATGAAAAAGTGAATTGGAGAATGACATGAACAAACCAACCGTCGGTTTCATCGGACTTGGCCTTATGGGTGGTAATATCGCCGAGTGTTTGCAAAACAACGGCTTTGATTTGGTGGTTATGGGGCGCAATAAAGAGGCCGTCGCCAAGTCAGTCGCGCGCGGTGCGGTAGAGGTTACTACGCCCAAAGCGCTGGCCGGGGCGAGCGATATTGTCATGCTATGCGTCACCACGTCTGAGGCAGTAGAGAGCCTTGTGTTTGGCGATGACGGTATTTTGGCAGGTATCAAAGAAGGCGCAACGCTCATTGATTTCGGCACCTCCATCCCCGCCTCCACCCGCAAAATTGGGGCTGCATTGGCGGACAAAGGCGTGGGGATGCTCGATGCTCCGCTTGGTCGAACACCTACGCATGCGAAGGACGGATTGCTCAACATCATGGCCGCTGGCGATCTCGATACATATGAAAAAATTAAACCTGTGTTAGATGTCTTGGGCGAGAATGTTTTTCACCTTGGTGCACTTGGCGCGGGGCATGTCGCGAAGCTGGTCAACAACTTTATGGGCATGACCACGGTCGTAACCATGAGCCAAGCTTTCGCAATAGCAGATCGTGCAGGTGTGGATCGACAGCAGTTATTTGATATTATGTCAGCAGGTCCGTCAAATTCACCTTTCATGCACTTCGCTAAAAAATACGCAGTGGACGGTGTCAGTGATCTTGGTTTCTCCATTGCGAACGCGAGCAAGGACGTTAACTATTTTCTCGCCATGGTCGAAGAAATGGGGGTGCGCGTAGAGATTGCAGAAGGTACATCTGCCAATCTGCAAGGCGCACTGGACGCTGGTATGGGGGATGGTAATGTACCAGAAATTTTTGATTTTTTTATGACTTAAAAATGAATCATACTGAAAGAGACCAAAATCAACCTTTATGGAAAAACAGACATCATAACAAATTTTTATAGTAATTTTGGTTGCGTGAATAGACTTTGAGGTGCTGTAAGACGAATGAAAACTCGCATCAGATTGCTAGCGCAGCCTGAATCTATGCGCTCAATAGTTGGCGGCACTCAGTAAGAGCGGCGGCACGGTTTAGCTTGAAATTACTGCGTGAATAGAGATGCACAGTCGAACAAAACTACCCCCCGAATGAATTTACAACGCTAATTCTAAAGGCCCGAGGTCCAAGGCGCGGTGCCCTGGGATTGGGGGCAATCTGGCGTCCTTCGGCTAAGCTGTAACGATTAGGCACAGTAACCCCTAACGCCGGTCCACGGACCACGGCACGAGCAAAATCATCCAACTCCAACTATGTCGCAGCAACGCCAAAAATAGGTTCAAGGAGCCTGGTCCAATACCCTCGCCCCTTGGCGCCATGTCTCCGCTTTAGGTATTGGACTAAAGCAGTCATTTATCAGATTGCCGCGAAGGGCTGCTTAGAGCCCAAAATAACCGATTCTGCGCGACGAACGAATGACGGCTAAGCAAGTTTATCAAAGCCTAATCAAATCGTTTGCTATCTCGGCTGCGATTGCCTTGCCGTCAACACCCTCGCGTTCAGCGGAGACCCTCAATCCTAAAAGATCGGACTGATACCTGCGGGCAAGCACCTTGGGATCACGCGAAACATCAATGTCGCCCGCTGATTGAGCCTGCTGAAAAAGTTCAGAAAATTGCGCCTCCATCTTCAACAGATACAGATTCGCTTCGTGTGCCAAAGGATGGCTGTGCGCGTGAAGTTCAAGAAGCGTTTTCGATAGCATGCAGGCCTTGGCGGGGGCACCATCGTTCTGGACGACCAGCTCTGGAAAAAGCTGAAGCGCTTTGATCGGGCCATGTTTTTCCGCCAACGCCTTAAGGCGCTCCCGCCCATCAGTCGCGTACTTTTCCATGGCGAGCGCAAACAGTGCCTCTTTAGAGCCGAACGCCGCATAAAAGCTGCCCGGCTTCATCTGCAACAAAGCTTCGAGATCTTTTAGTGAAGTGCCCGCCCATCCGCGTTGCCAAAATAAATCGCGGGCGCGTTCGATCAACTCATCTCGGTCATAATTCGGTTTGCGTGGCATCGGGTCACCAATTCTGGAATGATCGCTCAATTATATACTTGAGTGATCGCTCAAGAAAGCCTAAAAGCCACACACCGTAATTTTAAAAGGACGTGCCAATATGAATTTCCCTTCCCATGACCTAAACACTGCTCCAGAAGCCTCCAAACCATTGTTGGAGAAGTCGCAAAAAGCCTTTGGCCGTTTGCCCGGTTTGCATAAAGTTCTGGCGGAAAGCCCACAGGCGTATGAGGCATATCAACTTCTTCACAAATTATTCACTGAAACAGATTTTGAGTCCGACGAGCTAACTGTCGTGTGGCAAGCAATCAATGTTGAGCATTCATGCCATTACTGCGTACCGGCCCACACCGGCATCGCAAAGATGATGAAAGTTTCGGACGATATCACGGACGCACTACGCAATGAGACGCCACTGCCAACGGCGAAGCTTGAGGCGCTGCGTTCCTTCACTATCCAGATGGTGCGCGAGCGCGGAAACGCTACCGATGCACAGATCGAAACCTTCTTTGCTGCCGGTTACAGCCATCGCGCTGTGTTAGATGTCATCTTAGGCATCGCTCAAAAAACTATGTCAAATTACATTAATCATGTAGCGGTAACGCCGGTTGACGAAGTGTTCCACCCGCTTACATGGCAGCGCGGAGCTACGCCTCTCGAAGTTTGATATATTGTAGGCGCGCTTTCACGTAAATGTGGAGCGTGCCTTAGTTTGTCGCAAGAGTTGAACCGGACATTCAAGCTATCTCTACCCCAATGACCCTTCGAATGAGCAAGAGTCTGCAGTTAGCTGGTTGGGTCAAGGGTGGTAAGTTCACCACTGGTTCACGTAGAAACCAAGTTAAGTTCGTCAATCCTACGCAAGCGGAACGGAAGCCCGAAGCTGACTTCGGTTTCTGATCTTCACAGGTAATGGATATATGTTGACTATGGGTGAGGCAAAGGTGCTCCACCTTTAGTTACGCATGAATTTCAAGCCGAACCGTGCCGCTACTCTCGCTGAATGGCGTCACTTATAAAGCGCATAGATTCAGGTTTAGCCAGAAATTCGTTGCGAGCTTTTATTCGTCTGACAGGATCATATCAATTGCAAAATCTCTCAGTTTTGGTCATCTTCGTCGTTATGGATTTCTTGGATGTCAGCCACAGCAACTTTTTGGTTGGAATGTCGTGCGTTGTCGCGATGGTCTCTGCCTTTACGGGGCTTTCGTTGACGCGTGATCTGGCGGACAGAGTGATGCTTCACAAAAAAGTGTCTATCGCCTTGGCATCGGTGGTCTTGGGCGGTGGTATCTGGGCCATGCATTTTGTGGCCATGCTGGGCTTACAGTTGCCGATCTTGTTTTATTATGATGCCGCAATCACATTGGTCTCGGCTTTGTCCGCTATTTTATTGGTCGGCGCAGCGTTGATCCTTTTGCACTTTTTCCAACGGACGCCACTCATAATCTCGCTGGCCGGGAGCGTTGTGGGTGTGGGCGTTCTTGTCATGCACTACATCGGCATGGATGCTCTTGAACTTTGTCGCGCAGTCTACACTACAACCGGTGTCTTCTTGTCATCCTTGGTCGCCATTGCGCTTTGCATTTTGGCATTCTGGATTGCCTATGGTCGACGCACAAACCGCAATATCATTTGGGGGACAATCTGTTTCGCAGGGGCCGTATGCTCGGTTCATTTTCTTGCGATGGCGGGTACTAACTTTGCACCAGAACCCGCCATGGCAGAATTTGGGCCCTCCATGAGCAACGAGACACTGGCCCTTGGCGTTATCTTCTTCAGCTTTGTAATTTTCGGGGCCTGTTTGTGGGTGAGCGTGACCTATTTGGTCATAGCCACAGACAAAACGGCGACAAGTGAGCAAAGCAATCTGCAGACCGCTCCTGTAAAGGCGCGGGTCCTACACATCCCATGCGAGCGGGATGGCGGTAAAGTCTTTGTCCTATCTTGGGACGTACGTTTTGTGCGTGCAGATGGCCATTACACCCAAGTCTACACAGCCGACGAAAGGTTGTTCTGCGCTTGGCCCGTCACCGAAGCCTCCAAACGTCTATTGCCTGCGGGGTTCTTGCAAACGCATCGCAGCTATTTGGTGAATCCGCATCACGTGGCACGGTTCGAAAGAACGAAGGACGCCGGGCGATGCCTTTTCGAGAGTGACCGTCTGCCCCCAGCGCCAGTGAGCCGAACAAAGTTAAAGGTCATCGGCGAAGCGCTTGCGTCAACTCGCGGCGTAGTTCGTGAATAAAAGCGCGCAGTTCGTGCAATAACTCCGTGTTTCATTCATTTTTGCGTGTGTCCGTTTGCTGCGGTCTACAGGCTTCGATCAGATTGAAAACGTTCGCCTCATGGAGAGTACGCTTATGATTCCAGCCGCATTTGAATATTACCGACCTAAGGATATGGACAAAGTCCTATCCATTCTCGAGGAGCATGGCGATGATGCGCGTGTCATGGCGGGTGGGCACAGCCTGATACCTATGATGAAACTGCGCATGGCTGACGTTCCGCATCTGATCGACCTTCAAGATGTTGGAGGCATGTCAGAGATCGAGATTGGCGCAGACACCATCAAGATCGGCGC
>Ga0233395_1000772_pt1 | contig 16245 bp, 11 predicted proteins | sample 27DmetaG_FD_186029 | JGI IMG/M metagenome (GOLD analysis project Ga0233395, IMG submission 186029) | Seawater microbial communities from Monterey Bay, California, United States - 27D | ecosystem: Environmental > Aquatic > Marine > Coastal | place: USA: California | collected 2016-10-12 | reverse complement strand
AAAATGTATGTAATTCCATACAAGCAATCACTTTTCTTTCTTTGTATTGATCCTTCACCGCTTTCGTAGTTGCTTTGAGTTTGGAGGGCGAGTGCGCAAAATCCTTATACATCACGAAAGTGTCATTTTCAATGACTCTTTGTAATCGTTTTCCTGCCCCAGTAAATGTAGCTGCAGCCTTTAAAAAAGCATCGGTATCAATACCGATAGAAGCCCCAAGATGCATTGCGCCAATCATATTCTGTAGATTGTGCGCACCGAAAATATTCAAAGGGTACTCTTTGCCTTTATAGTGCAAAAGTGTGCCTGTTTTTGTTACTTCATAATTTGGTGTATGATATGGAACCGTTTGTAATTTGTCCTCATGGCGCTCTCCTAAACTTCGTACTTCTTCATCTTCGAAATTGTAAATCAAAACGCCTCCTTCAACAATCTCATCGCAAAATTGATCGAACTGGTCAACATAATTTTCAAAGGTGGGAAATACGTTAATATGATCCCAAGCGATTCCACTAATTATGGCAACATCAGGCTTGTAGAGATGGAATTTCGGCCTACGATCAATTGGTGAACTTAAGTATTCATCTCCCTCTAATATCATGATAGAGGCTTCTTCAGTAATCTTCACCATACAATCGTAGCCATCCAACTGTGCACCAACCATGTAATCTACATTCATTCCAATCGCATTGATCACATGCAACAACATTGATGTAATTGTTGTTTTTCCATGGGAACCACCAATGACAATCCGTTTTTTGTACTTACTCTGTTCATAGAGGTATTCGGGATATGAGTATACAGGAACACCGAGTTCCTTGGCACGAAGAAGTTCTGGATTGTCAGCTCGTGCATGCATTCCGAGAATAACAGCATCTAGTCCAGAGCTAATTCTATCTTTATTCCAACCGATAGACTCTGGAAGAATCCCTTCTCTCATTAAGCGTGATCTTGAAGGTTCAAAAATTTCATCATCAGAACCTGTTATATTCATACCCTTGCGATTGAGTGCTATTGCCAAATTGTGCATTGCACTACCACCAATTGCTATGAAGTGAACATTCATATTGTTATTTCTTTTGAAAGATTTGTAATGCGTCTCCAATCACAGGAATAAGAAGAAATAAAGTTCCGTAATTCGCCAATCCAATAAAAAGCGTTGAGTTCTCTTCGTTGATCATATAGGCAGGAACCATTATAGAGAGAAGTCCGATGTAATAGAGCCAATCCCACCAATTCTGATTATTGAGGGCGTAGCGTTTTACAATTTGAACAATTACGTAACAAAGACACAATACCATTATATAAATAGGTAAAAACTGAATCTCAACAATAGACGTAATCGCAATAAAATGAGCACTAAGCAGACCTCCAATACCGAATAACACCAAAGTAAAGAGCACCTCTAAAACTTTTTTTGCTAACATAATTGATTTCTTTTTATGAAAATACATTAAATGAAGAACACATCGCACCAGAAACATGCAGAGTTACGCACAGTAGTATGCGGAAAACATCATTGTAAATAACGCGGAAAACCAGATGACATGGTATGCTTTAAATTCCCCCTAGCATCTGTATAAATCAGATAAGCATCCAAATTTAGATCTTCATTCTCCTTAATAAATTGTTGTGTGGCATCTACACCCATCACCATAAATGCTGTAGCATATGCATCAGCAGTAGAGCACTTTTCAGCAATCACTGTCGCACTCAGAAGCCTATGCCTCACAGGAACTCCTGTTTTTGGGTTCAAAGTATGGGAATACTTGACACCATATTTTACATAAAACTTCCGGTAATTTCCACTTGTAGCGATCGCTTTATTCGATATGTGAATGATTGTATCTAACTGACGGGCTTCGAGGTTCGCAATTGGTCGATCAACCGCTATGTTCCAACTTGTATTGTATTTGTTTCTTCCACTAACGCGCAGCTCACCTCCGATTTCAACGAAAAAGTTATCGTAACCCTTCGCTCTAATAAAATCAAATAGAACATCAACCGACAACCCTTGAGCAATCGCATTAAAATCAATTTTAAAATTCGTTTCAGATTTCACCATTGAGATATCAGAATCAGAAAATGAAATAGTGTGTAACTTACCCGGCTCAAAACCTATAAATTGCAGCAAAGAATCAATTTCATCTTGCACCAATGGAGTCTCCATGTTGTTCATAAACCCCCAACCTTTGACTAACGGGTAGACAGATGGGTCGAACAAACCTTTGGTCCGCTGAAAAACATCTTGACTCTCTTCATAACATGTTTTGAAATACCCACTTTTGTCAATTAAACGCATTGGCTCGATCGATTGATTCAATTTTGAAATCACCGATTCATCAATATAAGTAGACAATGAAAGATCAAAATCACGCAAAAGACGGTCTATCTCTGATTTATTGACTTCTACCTCTTCGCCAACGACAATTACAGTATAGGTTGTGCCCTGCGTCTGACCAGAGATCTCGGTAGTTGGTAATGGTGCCTCATCACATGATGAAACAAGAGCCAGTAGGCTAAAAGTGGCGCTCCAAATGAGGACCTTGCGTTTCAGTGTTCCAAACATGTTGCAAACTTGGTTTACCATTCTTTGAATATGTTATTGCCTGTATCGTCTGTGTTCTCACATACACATCTGCATGCCCTTCAATAACGACAATTCGACGTGTTATTATTGCCTTCATCTTTCCGTTGTTATCAGCTTGAGTAAACGACTCTTCCGATACCCCTTCCGGGTAATCCTCGCCTAGTGAATTGGCTAATTTCATCTTTTTCTCTGGAGTATTATTGATTCCATGAATCTGATTCGCTGTATTCTGAAGCGACTCCTGCTTTCCAACAAATTGGTTTGAATTCTTTCTTTCAATTGCTTTTTGCTTTGCTGCAAATCGCTCTGATTGATCTGCGTGCTCTGCAATCTCAGCAGCGCTATTTAATGTAACCTGATTGTATATATCGTTCACATTCTTCTCCGTAGCTAATCGCTCAACGCGATCATTTTGTTCGATACCTGCAGTCGTCTGTTTTGGCTTTAAGTTTTGGCTTCGAACATACGCAATTTTCTTTGCATGTGCACCTTCTGCAACAAGCCCAGCACTTCCAATCTCGTCCGTTTTCGCATCAATCAATGCTTGGACCTTTGAACGATCTACCATGGCTGCATTAAACTCTTGCTCATTCAAATTTTGCAATTCATTTATACGTTCGGAAAGCACATCAATCACCACACGGTGGCCTTGTTCATAATCGAAAGGAGCTGAATCCGCTTTTCTTTTAAAAGCAACAATCTTTTGGTCTACCTCAAGTGATTGGTCTTTTTCCTTTGTGTATTGCAATGCCTGTTCATCCCAAATATCCAGCTTGATTCGGTCTATATCTGCAGTGCTCTCTTGAACAGCATAGGTATAATCTTGAGATAATGGATTTAGACGAGCTCGAATTGCAGACAATGTGTCCATAGCTGTATAATGAGACTCCTTTTCAAGTCCATTGAGCGCGTAGCCTGAATCATTGATTGATTTCGTCAATGCCTTCAATTCCTCAGCAGTCAAATCAGACACTTCTTTACTACTTAAACTATACTGTTCATACCCTTGTTCTGCTGCACCAAAAGCATTTTCCAACTCAATTCTATCTACAGCTTCTCTGCGCTGATTATCAGCAGCTTGAGTAGCCATGTATGCATTTATCCTGCTTACGTCTTGATACACCAATTCGCGCTGGTCAGAGTAATCCATTGGCTCATCAAGTACCTTCAGCTTTACAGAACTGAATCGAAGACTCTTTGCGTTCCTATCATCAATCTCCTGAAGTTGCCTTTCACCCGCCGCTCCTTGGAGTGCGTTCGTAATATTGTCAATTTGATTGAGTTCTTCTTTGAACTCTTGATCTTGACTTACAACATATAAATCACGCTCATTATTCATGGCATAAATAGCTTCTTGGTTGCGTGTATTCTCAGCATACTCATACTGAATATTTTGAACATCCATCTTTGTTCGTTTCTTTTCAGACGCTCTGAGCAACGCTAAACTTTCTTCTCGATTGACGTCTGCCTGTGCGACTTCATTGCTCATACTGGACTGAATTCGTGCAACCTCACTCGAACGTTGGTACTGACCTTCAGACATCTCCGCATTCATTTGAGACTGAGCAGCATCAAGTTCGATCAACTGGCGACCAATTGCAAGTTTGTTCAATAATTTGCGTTCCTCCTCAGCTTGGGCGAGAAGAAATTGTCCATCCAAAATAGAGCCCTCAAAAGGAGTTCCCAGATCCTCTAATTGATCCAATTCAACCAATTGTGGATTTAAAATCGCCTGAATTTTATTCAATTTATTTTTCGGATACATGTCATTTGGTCGCATCAAAACCGCAGACTCATACACACCCTGTGCTTCGTCATATTTTTTATTGTTGAAATACATATCTCCTTCTGAGAGGATTTTTTGGTATTCTTTATCCGACTCCTTCTTTAACTCAAGAATTCGGAGGTTGGTGCATTCATCAATCTGTAGTTTAACATAAGCATCATTGGGGAAAATCGCCAAAGCCGCTTCGTACTTACTTTTGGCATTGACATAATCCTTATTGCTGTTAAAGAACTCATCCGCTTCTCTAACGATCGTATCGAACCTGTTCTTATTCTTTATTTTTTCAGCATTTAATACCGCCAAATTGTCAAGAACTTGCTGAACCTCATCCATTCTGGCTGTGGCTTCTACATCATTTTCCCGAACTTCCAGTGCCCTCTTGTATTCTACCAGTGCCAAATCAAATGATCCACCATCAAATGCCTTCTTTCCTTTTGACATTTGTTCTGTATACAACTGCTCCTCAATCGCCTTCGCTGCTTCCTGCTCAATAATAACGCGCAACTCTTCGATTTTATCAATCAGTTCTTCTTCTGGTTTTAAGCGGATCGCAGCCTCGTAGGCCTTGCGCGCACCCACAAAATCCTTCGCGAGCTCCATACTGGAAGCATCAGCAATAAATTTTGTGTAATCTTCCTCTCTTTGATAATACGCATCTACTTTGAATCGCATCTGTTTCAATCGGTCATTGTTTGGATCCAGCTTCTCAGTATTGTTTAAAATTTGAAGTGCACGATCGTAATTTCTCTCGTCGAGTTTCTTTTGGGCAACGTTTAGGTTTTTCTCGACGAGTCGCTCAAGCTCTGAGGTACTCTCTTTTGAGAGTCTTTCTGCTTCTGCTGCTCGATCTACAGGTAGTTTTTCATTCGGTTTGATTACAAACGCCTTATTAAATTCAACAATTGCTTCAAGGTATTTCTTTCTAGAAATGAGAAACTCCCCCTTTTCGATTATTTCAGCATATTTTTCATCGATTTTAAGTTGCTTTAAAGCGTTGGCCCTCATTTTTTCAAGTGCTTGTATTTCTACTTTCGGCTTCGCTTCATTAGGCATTAACTCCGAGGCTTCTCTATATTTTGCAATAGCCTTTTCATACTCTTCCTCTTGAGAAAGTACCTCAGCAGCATCCATCAACTCATCAAAAATTTGCTGCCTTTCCAATTGAGCAGTCAATGCTTTTTCCTTTCGCTCAATGTTCGCAATTTTTTCGCGAATCTCAGAATCTTCTCTCAAACTCAATGCTTGTGTCAGCTTCTCTTTTGCGCGGGCGTATTCCTTATTATCTGCAAAGTCATACCCTTCTTTTTTAAGTTTTTGAAAGGCTTTCTCTTTTTCAGCAGTATCTTGAAGTTCAATAATCTTCGCATTTACCTGCTCTAACTCGTTTTTCGCATCTACATTTGAAGCACTTATAGATAAAACCTCCTCGAACTTATCTTTTGCTTTGTTGTACTCTTTCCTCTTGAGAGCTGCTTTTCCTTGATTCAATAGCAAGGATATTTTTGCATTCTGTTTCGAAAGAATCAATTCTTGTTCTTGAATCGATTTTACTTCATCAATCTTAGCTTGAATAACTTCCTTTTCAACAGTGTATTCAAGTGCTGTTGTATATTTAGAAACTGCCGTACTCCAATCGTTTCGATCAAAAGCCGTCTGTCCCTCGAGCATTAACTTCTCAAATTTCAATTTCCGCTTTGAGACCATTCTCTCATTGGCAATATTTTTTTCAATTTGACTTAATTGACCTTGCGCATAGCTTTTGTCATTTGTATAACTCAGGGCATCTGAATAAAGTGATCTTGCCTTCTCCCACTCTTTCGATTCGAAAGATGCATCAGCCAATACTATAAGTTCCTCATACTTTTTATTTTTTGCAGCAAGTGCAGTCTCTTGATCAAGGCGCTTCCTAGCAGCTTCAATCTTATCGGTCAGCTCAATGGAAGTAATTAATGCATTTGCCGCTGTATAATCTTCTATTGCCTCTTGGAATTTATTTGCATTAAAATTCGCATCTCCCTTTTCTGTTAACGTCTGAACTTCATTTTTTTGTAACGCAATTTTAAGTTTTTCAGAAGCTTCGAGTTGACCATTGTCTATTTTCAGGACAGCTTCGAACGCTGCAATCGCCTCTTTGTATGATCGTCTGCTTAACGCCACATTTCCACTGTTCATCAGCGCAGCAATTTTTTCAATTGTCTGCTCTCTTTGATTTTGCTCAAGTATCTTTTCTTCACAACTATTTTTACGCGTTTTCGCATAGGTTGAGGAAGGCTCCAAGGATAAAACCAACTCATATTTTGACTTTGCCGCTTTGTAGCTCTCGGCATCAAACAAGGCGTCTGCTTCCGCAAGTGCTTTTTTGTATTGTTCCCTCTCTGCCTGAGCAGCTTTCGCTTCATTGAGCTTCGCAGCGATTTCTTTTAGACGCTGTTTGGGCAATTCCTCGCTCGGTTTCAGATCACTTGCTTCTTGGAACTTGTCTTTTGCTGCTTTAAAACTTTTCTGTTTCAAAAATGATTCGCCCAATTGAATGGCCCCATCATAAGCTTCTTGTCGTGCAGCCTCTTTCTTAGCCTGTGCAATTTTCGCAGATAAAATTGCAACTTGATCTTTTGGATGTTGTTCGTCAGGCTTCAACTTCAAAGCTTCTTTGTATTTGGAAATTGCAGCTTCAAAATCTTTCTGATCACGCAAATTATCTGCCGCTGAGATGAGATTATCGAAAGCCTGACGCTCTTGACTTGCAGCCAATTCTTCTTCTTGCTGTGCAAGAATTAAGGCGTCCAACTCAGAAATACGCTCTAAAGGATGTGTCTCTCTTGGCTTGAAACCAAGTGCTTCTTCATACTTTTCTAACGCTTCCGGATACGCACCTTTAGCGTAAGCTGCATCCGCTTCTAATATCGCCTGATTGTATTTTGTATCAGTAGCCACTTTATTGCGTTCTTCTTCCAACAGCATGTCCTCAATCCTGGATTTCATTTTATTTGCTCCATTCATATCTGGTATTGCACTCATCCTAGAAGGATTCCATTCAAATTCAACAACTGGTTCTTCATCTAAAAAACCAAAGTCTAAATTTTCACGTTCCTTGAAAATTCGAATATCCAATTGATCAACAGGCCGAAGATCTCCAGACGGGGCATCCTCTTCATTCATTTTGGTCATATCAAATTGCACAAACTTTGACACAAAATCAGTTTTTGCAAAGGTCACCTGAAATGGCATTGAGAGATCAACAGTTCCACGAAGCGTATATTTGCCATTCGATATTGTCTGAACGTTGGAAACTACCAGTCCATTCTGTTCAATAGAAACTTTCACAGCGCCCTCAGGTACATTATTATCTGAGTTGGAAACCTTGCCTTTAAACAAGAATGGCAGTTCCTGAGCATACCCATAGCTACTCAAAATCAACGCCAATAAAAGAATAAAGTGCTTCATACTAACTTATTTAAACGTTGTCCTGTACGCACAGTTACAGAATTGGTTTAAATTTGAATAATTCATTTACACAAAGATGGTGAAAATAGTTCAGAATAGTAAGTACAAATAGTATGCTAAAGATTGATGAAACGAGTTACTGGGAGCAAAAAACTTACTTCAAATCTATTGATTATTTAATCATAGGGTGTGGAATCGTAGGATTCAGCACTGCATTGCATTTGCGACGCACACATCCAGAAGCAAAAATTGTCATTATTGAAAGAGGCATTTTGCCCTCCGGTGCAAGCTCAAAAAATGCTGGTTTCGCATGTTTTGGCAGCCCCTCAGAGCTAGCCGACGACATCGAAAATTTCGGAGAAGATGCGGTTTGGGAAACTGTTGCCATGCGAATAAAAGGACTTGATTATTTAAAGGATATGTTCGGTGCAAATTCCTTCAACCTCGAAACAAATGGGTCGTGGGATTTGTACACAAAAAAAGAAAAAGACCGTTACAATAAGCTAAAAACTCTTCTTCCCCATTTGAATAAACAACTCGAGAAAATAACTGGACAAAAAGAAGTGTATACAATTGATGAAGACGTTGCTGCTAAATTTGATTTCAACCAAATCTATGGTGCATTCCACAACCGCCTTGAAGGACAAATTGACACATCAAAATTAAACGATGTTTTTTTTAAGCGTGCAGTAAAAGAGAACATACATATTCTCTTTGGAATCGAAGCGCTATCCGTTAATGGTCTTAATGTGAAAACATCGATCGGAACCATTGATGCTCAAAAAATTGCCATATGCACCAATGGATTTGCGAAGCAACTTCTTCCCAAAGAAGACATCCTGCCTGCTCGAGCACAAGTTCTTATTACAAAACCAATTGAAGATTTGAAAGTAAAAGGAACGTTTCATTACCAAGAGGGGTTTTACTATTTTAGAAACATCGACAATCGGATATTGTTTGGTGGAGGAAGAAATCTTGATAAAATTGGAGAAACAACAACAACGATAGAAACAACACGTCCTATTTTGGATCGATTGGAAGAACTATTAAAAACAGTAATTCTGCCAAATACTCCTTTCGAAATTGACCACTCTTGGGCGGGAATAATGGGAGTTGGAGGGAGCAAAAAACCAATCATAAAAAAAGTAGAGAACAACGTTTATTGTGGCATTCGAATGGGCGGAATGGGCGTGGCAATTGGAATACTCGTTGGTAAGGAAATGGCGGAATTGATGGGTTTGCAAGAATAGAAAGCAATTCATAACATTTTGTGATTCAAAAATTGCACTTTAATTTTAATTTTGTCGAACAATTTAAAATAATAAAATGAAGAATACAGCTTTATCAAATGTTCACGAAGAATTGGGCGCAAAAATGGTGCCTTTTGCAGGATATAACATGCCTGTTCAATACGAAGGTGTCAATTTAGAACACAAAACAGTTCGTGAAGGCGTTGGTGTATTCGATGTTTCCCACATGGGAGAATTTATTTTGACTGGACCGGGATCCCTCGATCTAATACAAAAAGTTACTTCAAATGACGCCTCAGTCATGACTGAAGGAAGAGCACAATATAGCTGTATGCCAAATGGTAAGGGAGGAATAATTGACGACCTTATTATTTATAAATTCAACGATGAGAAATACCTGCTTGTCGTAAACGCTTCAAACATTGATAAAGATTGGAATTGGATTTCATCACACAATACATTTGATTGCCAATTAAGAAATGTTTCAGACGACTATTCACTACTCGCAATTCAAGGTCCAAAAGCTGTTGAAGCAATGCAACAATTAACGCACGTGAATCTTAGTGAAATCAACTACTATCACTTTGAAGTAAATACCTTTGCTGGAATAGACAATGTCATCATTTCAGCTACAGGATATACGGGAAGCGGCGGATTTGAAATTTACTGTAAAAACGATGCGGCTGAGGAAGTATGGAAAAAAGTATTCGAAGCCGGCGCAGACTATGGCATTAAACCCATCGGACTTGCTGCAAGAGATACGCTTCGGTTGGAAATGGGGTTTTGCCTTTACGGAAATGATATTGACGATACAACATCGCCTCTTGAAGCCGGACTTGGCTGGATCACAAAACTAAATAAGGAAGACTTCATTGATAAAGACTTTCTCACAAAACAAAAAGAGGAAGGTACATCACGAAAACTAGTTGCATTTGAGATGATTGATCGTGGGATTCCACGGCACGACTACCCTATCCAAAATGCAAGTGGAGAAGTGATTGGACGCGTTACCTCAGGAACAATGTCACCTTCAATGCAAAAAGCAATCGGTCTTGGTTATGTCACAAAAACAGACAGTGAAATAGAGACAGAAGTTTTTATTGAGATTCGAAACAAAGCCGTGAAAGCGAAAATTGTTAAGTTGCCATTTTATAGAAAATAGCCTACTTCGAAACGATTAGCTTCCGAAGCTTATTTTGTAAATGCTGCTTGACTAGGCACGTGCTTTTTTGGGATAAAAAACAACAAAATCAGCCCCACGAGAAAAAAGAAAGTTACCGAAATCACAGACGTTCGCAATGAACCTGTGATCATTTCGAACAAACCAAAAGAGAACGTACCGATAACGATTCCAATCTTTTCTGTGGCATCATAAAAAGAAAAATAACTCGCATGATCTTCTGTTTCTGGAAGCATTTTTGAATAGGTTGAGCGCGACAATGCTTGAACGCCACCCATGACCAAACCGACTGTGCCTGCCAGAAAATAAAATTGAAACGGCGAAGTAACTATGTAGGCCGCAACGCACACACCAAGCCAAATAACAATAGAAATCCCCAGTGTCTTTATGTTACCAATTGCACCAGAAAGACGAGACATAACAAACGCACCAAATGCGCCAAGAATCTGAATTAATAGAATCGCAATTATAAGTCCTGTATCTCCACCTGCATCTCCCCAATCCACCTCTTTTTTCGCAAATATAACCGCCATCAACATTACAGTCTGAACCCCCGTATTGTAGAAGAAAAACGCCAGCAAAAAGCGTTTCAGTTGTTTGGTCTTTTTGAATTCGCTGAAAACAGCCCGTAATTCTTTGAATCCTTTTAATAAAATTCCCTTCTGTTTCTTTTTCTTGTATGGATTGTTGGGCAATACTCGGTATGTAATCTGACTAAAACCAATCCACCAAAGTCCTACCAAAAGAAAACTGATCGATGTGTACTTGGGATCAATAAACATAATTATTGAGAGGCAAAGCACCAAAAGCAACATACTACCCAAGTATCCCATTGAAAAACCACGCGCTGAAATTCGATCATGATCCTTTGGTGCTGCAATTTCGGGCAAATATGCATTGTAAAAAACCAAGCTGTTCCAAAATCCAATGCTCCCTAGAAAGATAGACAACATACCCAATTCAATTGAATTGGGAGAAAACCAATACAAAGAGATACAGGACAAGGCCCCGAGATAACAGAAGAATTGCATAAAGCGTTTCTTGTTCCCTGAAAAATCGGCAACTCCTGATAGCATGGGAGATAGAAATGAAACAACCAAAAAAGACGCAGACAATACATAAGAAATCAAGACAGAGTTGGAAATTTCTGCACCAAAAAACTGCACTGTTACATTGCCAAAATCAAACCCACTATCTACCGCCTGTGTGTATGCCTCTCCCTCCAAGCCGTGAACACGCTTGGCAAATGCTTTCGTCGTAACATTGTCGTAAAAAATTGGGAAAATTGCTGAAGAAATAACAAGATTATAAACTGAATTGGCCCAATCATACATGACCCAACCCCGAATAATTTTCTTGTTCCCTTTTTTCATCGTTATTCGATTCCTTTTAAATAATCTTCTAAATAGTCAAAATATTCCGTTAATTCACCAGTTAATGTAGTTTCACTTCCTCGAGCAATTACACCATTGACATCCTCCCCAATCAAGGACGGGATGACCTCCTTGATCAATTCGTTACCAAAATCCTCAGAGGCATCTAAAGGCAGCTCACATGGTAAATTATCCACTGCCATAACAGCAATAACGCCGTCTTTCATATAATCTGCCTCTGACTCCGTTGCAGGATCATAACCATAAATCGGATCAGCAATTTTACTCGGACGAATTGTGCATGCAACTGCACAATCAATGTCACATGAAATATCTGCAACAACAGACAAACGAACATCTTCTTGCTTTAAATCTTCGCGTGTGATGATATAATCCGCTTTGTCGCTCCAATAATGTGACGGTATGTACATGTCTGCATGTGGTAGAAATTTTGAAAAAGTACAATCAAACTCCTCGGGTGAAGAATAAAAATAATCCTTTGAAAATTCAGAGCCATCCCGTCTTTTATAATAATCTTGAACATCCAAATGTGTAAATACTGGAGTATTAAAGTCATTGGATAAGAACTCATTAGGACTAACTTCTTGAAGTGGTAATTCACTTAATATTTCTCTTGCCCCGTGTCCTACCCGTCCAAATCCAGTTAGGATAATCTTCGTATTTGGAGGAAGCTTTACCTTTTTCAATTCTTGCTCCACTTCTTTCCGATCAACACATTTGTTTGCCGCTTTGAGTGTGTATAAATTGTGCTTCAATCCATAAGTTCGGAAACCATTGTAACAGCCAACAATTCCAGCATACCTTCCAAATCCTATTATTCGCCTTCCTCCTGCATCCTTCAATGCTTCATAATCAATCAATTGGATATTCTTATCGAGGACCGCTTGGAGCAATTCACGGTTGTACGGTTGCTTTTTTAGAGTATGTGAAAAAAACATGAATTTCTTGTTGGGAATCAAATCCTCAATATTTACTTCCTTCACACCAATAATGACATCACAATCTGTAAGATCCTCAGAAACAGTGATCCCCATATTTTTATAGGCAGTGTCCTTAAAGGCGCGAACAGCACTGGGCTGAACCGTTATCTCTAAATTCGGATAAATATCAATTAGTGAGCGACATTGAATCGGAGTAAGAGCAACGCGCATATCTGGCGGTACCTTTCCTTCTCTGATGATTCCAATCTTTATTTTACTCATATCATTTATTCGTTCAATGGTTCATCAAAAATATACTGATCAATAAATTCGCGCACACAGCCCTGACCTCCCTTGAGTGTTAAAATAATATCACACACTTGTTTTACGGAATTCACAGCATCTCGCGGGCATGCCGCCAAGCCAATCTTCTCCATGACAGCCAGATCATTCACGTCATCACCAATCATTGCTACGTTTTCTAAACCGATTCCGAGCGTTGAACAGAGCTTGTTCAGGGTGTCCATTTTTGAATCGCGACTCACAGTGCAGTGCTGAATCCCCAGCATTTCAGCACGTCGATGAACCGACTCTCCCCTAAATCCAGATGAGATTATTGCTACTTGAAAATCACTTTTAGTCAAATGCAAAATGGCCATTCCATCTTTTGTATTGAATTTTTTAAATTGATCTCCAGACTCGGTGAAGTACATCCCTCCATCGGTCATCACTCCATCTACATCCAAAACAAGCAACTTAATGTTTTCAAGTCGACTTTTTAAATGATTTGATTTGAACGAATTTTTAAAAAGCAATGCATTTAAATCGATGACATACTCCTCAGCGATCGCCTCCAAATCATAAATGGAGAGTTCATTTACGTGATCAACATCTAATTCTTCCAGAAAAGAATCAAAATTCAATCCAAATTTGTCGCACAATCCACGTATGTTTTGCTCTAAATACATTATATAATTTTATATCCTACACTTTCTGCTACAGGTCTAATTTGATCCAAAAGCTGTTTAAACTCTGAATGATTTAGTTGTTGTGACGCATCAGATTTTGCAACACTAGGATTACGGTGGGCCTCAATCAAAAGACCATCAATCCCCATAGCAACGCAAGCTTTTGCAAGAACAGGAACACCATACGAATATCCCATTGCATGACTTGGGTCCAAAACAATCGGAAGGTTAGTATGTTCTTGAAGCCAGGCCACACCACATAAATCGAGTGTAAATCTTGTATTTGTTTCAAATGTTCTCAAACCACGCTCGCAGAGGATTACATTTTCATTTCCTCCCGACAGCACGAACTCAGCAGCCTGAACAAATTCTTTTAGCGTTGTTCCAAATCCTCGTTTGATCAAAACAGGCTTTTGTGTTTTTGCACATGCTCTGAGGATGCCTTGGTCGTACATTGCTTTCGCTCCAACTTGGATAACATCTGAGTGTTCAATTACTTCATGTATATGGGTTGCGTCTCTCGCTTCAGTAATCACATTTAATCCAAATTCTTCTCTCATCTTGGCCAAAAGGTGTAGCCCCTCCAAACCGAGACCTTGAAAAGAATATGGGCTTGTTCTCGGCTTATAACAACCTCCTCTGAGCGTAGTCAATCCCATTCCAACAAGCAATTGCGCAGCATCTCGAATTTGATCCTCTGATTCAACAGAGCAAGGTCCTCCGATCAATAAGGTTGCATTTTGATGTCCTCCAATGGTTACATCTCCGATTTTAACTTCACGTTTTTCATCTTGATATTCTCGAGACGCCAATTGGATGTCATTATCAAATACCCAAAATTGATCTACATGAGCCTCAATAGCGTTAGGCACATCTTTCATACCGCTTCCAGAAATTAAAACATTCTTTCCTTGTGAAACTGTGTGAAACGCATTTATCTTTTCTGCAATACCAGCCGCCTGTTCGGCATTTATATTGTCTTTCAAGTGTATGATCATAATTCTCCTTTAATGAGGTTAACAAAAGTAACAATTCCTTTTGCATAACCATCGTGGCCAACAACAGGTAAATACATCACTGGAAACTTACATTTCTTTATCAATTGGAGCATTTCCACAATGGTCGCATCATCAGTTATTATTATTGGATCAATGTTTAAAAATTCACGTGGGTCCATCACATTCAAATCATTCAAATGTCGCAGTAATCCTTTCCGAACATCGGCATTCGAAATCAAACCACTTAATTTTCCATCATTCTCCACAACAAGTGTAAATCCAAGTCGACCAGAATCAATTGATTCTAAAATTGATGCCATAGAAAGCTCATCTGAGTACACCACGGGGGATTCCGAAATTGGTGTCATAAAATCACCAATAGAAAAGTGGGACTCAATAGTTCTCTTGGTCAAATTCATTAACGCATTGCCCACACTTGCCGAATTAAACAAGTAGGAGCCTGAAACGGCACTGGTTACTCCCATATTTCTTAGGATAAAGGAGACTTCGGCGTTTACACCGCCATCCACATGGATCGATTTGCTCGGATATTTGTTCCGAAACTCACGGATTTTACTAAAATTGACCGTATCAAATTTTCCTCCACTCTGCCCTGGAACGGTTGCCATTATTAAGATAAAATCAAACATTTTATGCTCTTCAAAAATCTCAATGCTCGTTGGAGTTGTAACAGCAATTCCTTTTTTTCCTGTGATCTCATCCGGAATGGAAAGGGGCTTCTTCAAGTCTTCATACTGAAAGGTCACATACTCAACTGGGGCATCAATGAGTGGTTGGTAATATTTTTCAGGGGTATCGGTAATGATATGTAAATCTATTGGTATTGCACACAATTCACGAATTTCTCTAATATCATCAAAAACAGTCAGATCGTCGTTGCAATCTACGTGAAGTAAATCGACCTGATGTTCAACAAGGTCAGCAATAACCTCGTTTAAAGCTCTCTTTTTGTCACTGTATATGGAAGCTGAAATTTTCATCTATTTAATCTGCAATAAAGGTTTAAACTGATCGTCCGAAAGCACCAATTCAATACCTTGATCTTGGAATATTTCATCCTTTAGCATCGCACGTAATTCGAGCAATGCCTTTCGTTCGTTAAAACGAATCATTTCGGCCTCAAAATTATCGTGTATGATCAATGAAATCCGGTAACCTTCTTCGGTTCGTGACAATTTAATGTCTTGCGGTGCCTCCGCAATCAAATCATGCTTTTTCCAGAAGACAGCCAATTTAGATGCCAAAGCTTCATCTTTCGAATCTATATAATATACAGACAGATTGCCGCCAACAACTCGATTGCCATATTCTTGAGCGCAAGACGCCAAAAACAAAATCAAAAAAATAAAAAATGTCTTTTTCAAAAGCGATGTTTTGCACCGCTAATATAATCAATCGTAGGGCTCAAAATAGTGCAATGCATACATGTTTTGAACAATTCCATCCACTATAAATCAATGCAACGGAATCATTCCCATTCATTTCAGTTAATTCTTTTGATCATTTGACTTACTATTTGTTTGATTCTTTTAATTTCGTTACAACATGCATACAACCATAACAAACATTAGTTATAAAGGATCCAATGATAGAGAAAGTCTTTACGATCTCACTGTGCCTGACGCTTGGAACGGACAATTGATTGTATTCCTGCACGGATATATGGGATTCAAAGATTGGGGCTGTTGGAACTT
>Ga0233395_1000769_pt1 | contig 16311 bp, 13 predicted proteins | sample 27DmetaG_FD_186029 | JGI IMG/M metagenome (GOLD analysis project Ga0233395, IMG submission 186029) | Seawater microbial communities from Monterey Bay, California, United States - 27D | ecosystem: Environmental > Aquatic > Marine > Coastal | place: USA: California | collected 2016-10-12 | reverse complement strand
CACCGATACAAACGCACACCCCCACTATTCAAACTCTGGGGATTTGGTTATTATCCACAACGGAATCATTGAAAACTATGCATCCATAAAAAAAGAACTTAGCAAAAGAGGATACACCTTCCAATCGGACACCGATACTGAGGTCTTGGTGAACCTTATCGAGGACGTGCAAAAAAATGGCGGCTATAAACTAGGCAAAGCCGTACAAATAGCCTTAAACCAAGTAGTTGGAGCTTATGCCATTGCAGTTATGGACATTAAAAAACCCAATGAAATTGTAGCGGCGCGCTTGGGCAGTCCACTGGCCATTGGCGTTGGCGAAAACGAATATTTTATTGCAAGTGATGCCTCACCGTTTATCGAATACACCAATGACGCTATTTATTTGGAAGACGAAGAACTGGTCATAATCCGCTTACACAAGGAAACTAAAATTCGAAAAATAAAAGACGATTCGCTGGTGAGTCCTTACATTCAACAGCTCAAATTAAATATTGATCAAATTGAAAAAGGCGGCTACGCGCACTTTATGCTTAAAGAAATTTTTGAGCAACCTCAGGCCATCAAAGACACCTACAGAGGGCGTCTGTTGGTAAATCAGGGGCTAATCAAAATGGCAGGAGTTGAAGATAATTTAGAAAAGTTTCTCAACGCCCAAAAAATCACCATTGTGGCCTGTGGTACCTCCTGGCATGCAGGCTTAGTTGCTGAGTATATTTTTGAAGACCTTGCACGAATTCCCGTCGAGGTGGAATACGCCTCGGAGTTTCGCTATAGAAACCCGGTTATAAGCGCAAAAGATATTGTGGTGGCTATATCACAATCTGGGGAAACGGCAGATACACTGGCAGCCATCAAATTGGCCAAAGCACAGGGGGCATTTGTATTTGGCGTTTGCAATGTGGTAGGCTCGTCTATTTCCAGAGAAACAGATGCCGGGGCTTATACCCATGCAGGGCCAGAAATAGGGGTCGCCTCCACCAAAGCGTTCACCACCCAGATTACAGTCTTGACCATGATGGCTCTCAGGCTGGCAAAGGCCAAAGGCACGATTTCAAACTCAGACTACAAACGCCATTTGGTGGAACTGGAAACCACCCCAACAAAAGTTGAACAGGCTTTAAAATCCGATGCTTTGAGCAAGCAAATTGCGGCAGTTTACAAAGATGTTCCCAACGCGCTTTACTTAGGTCGGGGCTTTAACTTTCCTGTAGCCTTAGAAGGCGCACTGAAGCTAAAAGAAATCTCCTACATCCACGCTGAGGGCTATCCTGCAGCGGAGATGAAACACGGACCTATTGCGCTGATTGATGAGCATATGCCCATTGTGGTGATTGCGACAAAGTATGGACATTACGAAAAGATTGTTAGCAATATCCAAGAGATCAAATCTCGTAAGGGAAAGATCATCGGAATTGTGACCAAAGGCGACACTGAGGTTAAAGCCTTGGCCGATCACGTTATAGAGGTGCCAGAGACCCTTGAGCTTTTATCTCCATTGGTAACGACCATTCCCTTGCAGTTGCTCTCCTACTATATAGCGGTACTGCTTGAAAAAAACGTAGATCAACCACGGAATTTAGCAAAATCCGTCACAGTTGAGTAGCTAACTAATTGATTACCAAGTACTTAGGTCGATTCCTGAACTCCTTATTTTTTAAATAAATTGTACATTAGAAGTACAAAAAACACGATAATTCAGGTATAATTTATTATATCTATTATCACGTGTTTAATCAAACCTTCAAGAAAGTAACCGTTTGTAATTACTATAAACATACATATGGACATGATCTTTCCAGTCCCTTTTGGTTCACTCCCAAGTCCTAATAATTCCCAGTATTTCATGTATTAATAACTCAGTTCTGTTTTAGGAATTTAATCTTCTGTTAGTCTTGTAGTTTTGATAGGTATTTATAGCACTAATTAGATTTCCTACTTTCATAGTAGAATCTATTTCACTTAGTTGATTTTTAAGTTGTTCATTTGATTGTTCTGTTACATAAGTAAGTTCACCTATTGAATCAGATATTTGATTCCCCATATTTCTTATTTCATACATTAAGTCTTTTAATCCATCTCCGATGTTTGTAAGTTTTTGTGATACATCCTTTTCATGTTTTGAATCAAACATGTTTAGAGTATCAAACATTTCATGGATTTCATAAAATGTAATCATATCATCTTCCACTAGTGTAACAATCATGTTAAGAGAATTAAACAAAATAAGGTTATAGGAATGAATATCATCTTTCAATACTTCTACATATTCATTTAATACTTCTTGGTTTGGTGTGTCTTTTATGGAATTAAAAATAGATTGTATATTTTTTTCTTTTGTTTTTAGATAACTTGAAATCTTCACGAATTGCTGAACATAAGTTCTATCAACTTCAACTATTCCTTTTTGATGTTTTTTTAATAATAGATTAAAGTCATTTCCTTCAATTACATCAACCTCACCGTTACCGTCTTTATCTAATTCACTTAAGACATTGGTTTGTGAAACTTGTAGTTCTTTGAGTCTTTTGTCCTCTTTTTGTTCATGCAAATCAATCCATTTTTGACAAAAATCATAAACTATTAAAACAAAATCTTTTAAAAGAACAGTATCACTGTTAGATAAATTAAACTCTTTGATTATTGTATTAAACCTAGTTCCGTTCACCTGATAGTCATCAATAGTTAAATATTTGTCCATTTGATTAAATAAGTTAAATTCAGATTCAAATAAATTTATATTATGATGTAATCGGTGGTCAAGTCCAATAATCTTATCTTTCCAACTACTGGTGTCATATCTAACTTTCCAACTATAATGAGTAGTGTCTAAAAAAGATTCTCCGTGGAGATTTTCTAACTGACAAAATTGTAATTTACTATTTTTACTTTCATGTAATCTATAATTATTTTTCATTTCAAGAATCCTTAAAAATTTAAAGTTGTTTTTTAAAAGGAAGTCTTTAATTAAACTATTCCATTCATCAAAAATATCTGATTGGTTGTCTACTAATTCTACATTAGTTTTAAAACCTCTTGTACTATCCTTTATTTGATCAATTTGGTTATAGATATTGTTAAATTTTTCTTGCGGATTCATTTATTCTATTTTAAAATATGTGTTTCATTTGACGTAACAATATAAATAATATTATTTACTTACATAAACCATAATATCTCTTATAATAGGTTTAAACTCTCGATTTATCCTCTTTTCTCTAACTTTCCCCTTATGATAAATAGAGTAGATGTAGTTGTATCTTAGAATTGAATTCTTCCTTATTCCTCTATATCCTTTTTGATAGAGTACATAACTAATTCTCTTATATCCATAACCCTCAACATCTTTAAGTCTTTTGATTTCATTGAAAAGTTTTTGTTGATACCCTGTATAATGTGTGGTTTTAGTAAGAGTTGATGTTTTAATACAAATGGTGAACTCCATTGTTAATGAATCGTAAGAAACCTCCATTTTGGAACACTCAGTCACCGTAGAATAAGGGGGACTACCGGTGGTATTCGAGATTAAAAAAAAATATAAAAAAAAGTAAAAATTGATTAATCAATTTTTATTTACCCTTTTTTAATCTTTATTGGGTTCAATTTTTGTTTTGCACAAACAGAAGTCAAATTCAATCTTGCTTCTGCGGCCCTATTAACGCCAAACATTGGTGTGGAAATTAAAACTGCAGAGCGCCGGTCAATTCAGTTGGATGTTTTGGGGTCTTTTTGGGATAGTTTTCAGTCTCAACCCTACCACATTACACAAATTATTTTAGAACACCGTTGGTACAATTCAGCCAAATCTTTGTTTTTTGGAACGCATGTAGGCTTTGGGATGTTTACGCTACAAAAACCGAGCTGGCCCGTACTCTACGACCACTATCAAGACCCTTCAACCTATTCTTCTAGTGCGGATGCGTATCAATCGGGGCGTATTGCTTTTTACGGGTTGACTTTTGGTTATAAGAAAAAAATAAGCCCTCGGCTTGGTTTAGAACTTTTTGTAGGAGGTGGATTGACACAAAGCAGGTACAAAGGTTACAATAGGGTGGATGGGGTTGTTGTACAAACTACACCAGACGGCAACGGCTTTGACGGCAGTGGGGAGGTTACCCTTTACCGCGGAGGTCTGATGCTTACTTATGCCCTAAAAAAATAACAGCGCCTTAAAAAAAGCGCTGATATTAGTTTTGTGGTGTTTTGTGATTATTCGTTTAAATCACGAGTCCACTGTTTCACATAGTCAATTTTTCCATCAAGATTAAAATAGAATTGCTCTACTAATTCTTTTTCCCATACAGACCCGTCTTTAGCAACGCGTTTTTCTATTGAGGTTACTAGCACACCCGATACTGGATCGGTGTTTTCAATCTTTAGCGGTACAATTCCGTACGCTTTCCATTTAATGGATTCAAATCCTTCAAAATACCCTCCAAAAAATCCTTTGGTTATTTCAATACGCTGTCCGTCGTAGGTGTCAAATATGGCCTTATCGGCAAAGAGCTCTTCGCATCCTTCAGCATCCAATTTGTTGTAGCGGTCAATTAGCGTTTCTAAAGCTTCTACTTCGCCGCGGTTAGAAAAAACCAACTTTCTTCCCGTGTATTCATTGTCATTTTTTCCGTAGAATTTTCCACCAGCAGGTAGGCCAAATTCGTTTTTTGGATCGTATCTGCGCCATTGGTAGAACCCGCTGATCTTTTTGTCCTTGTCAAAAGAAAAAACTTCCATCAGATTCATTTTCTGTGTGCTGCCATTATTCCATTCTCTAGTTTCGTTAGACCACACCAGCATGTGCACATTGTCCGAATCTTTTATTTGTACCGGAAGCATTGCCCATGGCTTATTGGTTACTTTTTTCATTTCGCCATGATAGTTGGTCATGTACGCTCTTGTATTGTCTGCCATCTCTTTGGTGTAAAAAGAGAGTTCTTTTTCGACATCCCCAGCATTGTAAGCGGCAATCGATTGGTTAGTGAGCTCCATGTGCTCATCAGAAGCTAATGTGTAGGGGTTGCCTTTGAGTTCGTTTTCTCCAAGCCATTTTCCGGCTTCTGTGATTTGAGCTGAAGACGACAGCCCAACGGTAAGTGCAAGTGTAAAGATTAATGATTTCATGATTAGTTATTTATGGTTAATAATTGATGTTTATTTGCAAGACGTACAACTGTTAAAACAAACAGCAGCAAGTTCGCTGTCTTCTGTGATAGTAGCAACTCTATTGGTATAGTCCCCAATGGTTTTGCAGCATTCAGCACCTGCCTCAAATTGTTCTTCCACCTTTTGCTTATCTAATGTAAATTTGTATTGTAGTTCTCCAACAGCAACATCAAAAGTTCCTGTGTAGACACCGTCATTGTCAAGATCAGTCAAATAGTCGCATGAAGCACACCAGTTGTTGAAACTGCCAAAAACACTGACACTGCTAAACACCTCGTCAGAATTGTTGAGGTCAACAGAAAATGTAACTTTTTTTGTTTGGCGGTTCTCTTTTTTGAAAGTGAAAATTTTCATGTAGCGCACCTTGCCTTCTACAATATATACATTAGCTTCAGAATCATCGATAGTCAACCCATCATTGGTTTTGTAATTAACAACATAGTCGTTAACAATCCAATCTCCTGGATTTACAGATCCATCATCGTTAACAAAGCGAAGGGGTACAGCCCATCGGTGCTCGACAGTGAGGTCGCCATTGGTAAAAGTGGTGGACATCCATTCTTTCAATTCAGCTTTACCGTTCAAAGTAGCCTCTGGGGCTTCAATAACGATATCATCGTGTGCTAAGGCAAGAATTCCTTCTGTGTCTTCCTTGACGTGTAGTTCCATCCATTTGAACCACAAATCAATACTCTCTTGTCCTCCGGTTTTGAAGACTTCATAGCGCCCTCCGCCGTAGCCCACTAAATCTTTTTTTTGGGCTTCCTGACCCATAACTTCGATGAATGATAGTGCAGCTACAACGAAGACTAATAAATGTTTTTTCATTTTGTATTAATTGGTTAATAAAGGCTCTAATATAAAAAATTAAATTGCTTTTTACAATCAATATAAAAATAACAACTAATTTGATTAGATGGAGGTGACTTCAGAGCAATCCAAGACCCATTTTTTAGCTTCAGAAGACGTGAAAAATAAAAAGCGTTCTCCGCCGTCTGAAAGTTTAAAAATCGTTTTTAAGTGTTCTGTTTTTTCGGGAAAGTTTCTGGTTTTTACATTAGCCTTTTGGCCATTGAGTAGGGCTTTTAGCTTTTTTTTGTTGTAGGGGTGTACTCGATTTATCCGGTAGGCCTTGCCTGGAAAGTCGTCAATGGCTAGTTCTGAGGTGTACAGATGGGTGTGTTGCGCTAACTTTTTTACATTAAATCGATTTGAAACTAGTTTAAAGGCGCCTGATTTGAGAACTGCAGCATTAGGTTCATATAGGAATAGAGCAGGGAGTGCAAAATCCGATGAACTCTGTAATTCATCAGAAGTTTTAAATTCAAAAACTTCTTGCGTGCTGTCTAAGTTTATGGCCTTGATCAAGGGAGCTCCATGGTATTCATTTTTTAAGATAAACAAAAGTTCCTTAACTTCATTTTTGACTGCCACGATATGTATTTCTTTCGTTTGTGGCAGTACTTCAAGCGCTGCATGAATATCCAGCATTGGGGATAATTTCACTAAAACCTGGGGACTGTGTTTAAAGAACAGGTCTAGGTGTTTCGTTACATTAGGAGTGCAATCTTCAATAAAAAACCGTTTATTTTTTTGAACATCTCTTCGCGAAGGGTCGATGTAAATCCAATCTAGCGCTTCAGTGTTGTTTTTTAAATACTCTAATCCGTCGGTGGCAATAGTTTTTATGTTGTTAGCCTTCAGTATTCGAAAATTATGAGCTGCGATTTCTGACAATTCCGTTTCAATTTCACAATGCACTACTGTTTTAATTTTTTTAGAAAAATAAAAGCTATCTACACCAAATCCACCGCTAAGATCTATAAGTAGCCCCCCTTCAACCATTGCGCTTTTATATAAAGCAGTTTTCTCTGAGGATGTTTGTTCAATATTGAGTTTAGCAGGATAATAAATACCTAAACTATTAAACCAAGTTGGTAGTTTTTTTTTGCATTTGTTTTTAGACTGAATTTGCTGCATGAGTTCTGCTGTCTCCACTTCTGAGAAAGGACTTCCTTTGAGCGCTAAATCATGAACATTTGCATTCAAATGTCTGTTGATGAATGTTTGCACTTTTAGCGCTAGAAGTTTAGAGTTCAACATTCTGTAATTTATTGGTGAGGGTATACAAAGCGATTGAGGTGGCTTGAACCACATTCATACTGCTGTTTTGGCCGTACATTTCCACATGGCAGCAAAAATCCAATACCTTCAGCACAACTTCATTTATTCCATGCCGCTCAGCACCGATCACTAGGGCAATCTTTTGTTCTTTCTTGAGTGCAATAGAGGCTATAGCAGTACTTGAATCTGTAATTTCTAGACCCACTAGTACATACCCCTCTTTGCGTAACTGCTCTAATGCAGGGCCAAGGTCCTCCTTTTGTTCGTATTCTATTGCTTTTTCAGTGGCTCTAGAGGTATTCCATACTTTCCTGTTGAGCTCCAAAGTTCCGCCTAAAATTAGTTTTTGAACTCCAAACGCGTCTGCAATACGAAACAATCCGCCCACATTTGCTGGACGGACAACATGATCTGTTAGCAAGATAATAGGGAATTTTTTGGCTTTAAATTTTGAATTGTAGTGGTTAAGCTGCATCTGATTAATGATTAAAATTCGAAAGCATACTTAATGATATTAGCCCCCATTTGTAGTGCTTTTAGCCGAATATCTTCGGGGTCTTTATGCACCGACTGATCCTCCCAACCATCGCTAAGGTCACTTTCAAACGTACACAAAAGTATGAGTCTATTCTCGTGAAAAATACCCAATGCCTGTGGCGCTAAGCCATCGTGTTCGTGGATTTTTGGAAGGCCGTCAGGGAATTCAAAAATAAGATTGAAAATAGGATGATCGCTTGGAACTTCTTTTAAAACTTTAGAGGGGAATAGCTTTTTTAGTTGGGGCAGTATATAGGGCTTCATGCCATAATTATCATCGATATGCAAGAACCCGCCACCAATGAGGTAGGTGTTTAGGTTTTTTAGTGCTTCATCTGAAAAAACGACGTTTCCATGGCCAGTCATGTGAATAAATGGATAGCTGAACAAAGCGGGGTCTTCAGGATGAACGACTTCTGGTTTTAACTTTAGTTTGGTGGCGCCATGGGTGTTGCTAAATTGAATCAAATTTTTTAGTGCCGTAGGGTTGCTGTACCAATCGCCGCCGCCGTCATACTTTAAGACAGCAAGGGTTTGCCCTTGACTCCTTGTCATGGGAATGATAACTAATAAAACAATTAGAATTAGATTACGCATTGTAGAGTTCTATGGTGTGGCATGCTGCAATGGCAGCTGTTTCTGTTCGTAAGCGTGCTCGCCCCAGGCTAACAGCTTGAAAACCTGAGTCTAGTGCCATTTTAATCTCAGCAGCTGTAAAATCTCCTTCAGGACCGATTAATATCAATATATTTTTTTTGGACCTTAGTTCATCTTTCAAATGTGGCTGCCCCTCTTCCAGGCAATGTGCGATGTATCGATATTCTTCTGTTTTTGTTTTTAGGAATTCTTCAAAACGAACAGCGGGATTCAGGATAGGGAAATGGGTACGAAGCGACTGCTTTGACGCGGCTTCTACAATCTTTTTATAGCGTTCTAACTTGATGGTTTTACGTTCACTGCGCTTGCAAATAATTGGTGTGATAAAGTCTACTCCAAGTTCCGTGGCTTTTTCTAGAAACCATTCATAACGGTCATTGGTTTTGGTGGGTGCAACCGCCAAATGAACGCTGTATCCCTTGGATGCGATGGAACTAGTAGTGGTAATGGATACGGTGCATTTGTTTGGATTTTCAGTTAGAATTATAGCTTCAAATAAAAACCCTAAACCATTAGTAATGTTTAATTTATCTCCAGACTTCTTACGTAAAACTTTAATTATATGCCGACTTTCATTTTTGTCAAAACAAAATTCCTTGTCTTCTGCTCTTAAGTCTGAATTATAAAATAATTGCATTTTTTATTTTTATAGTTTTAGTCGTGCTGTAGCCATTGTATTTTGCGGTGCGAAATCATTTTTCAAGTACTTTAAATACCCCACAATACCAATCATAGCAGCATTGTCTGTGGTGAACTCAAAAGCCGGAATATACGTTTTCCATCCGTATTTTTGTTCCGTATTTTTTAGTGCAGTACGAATACCAGAATTGGCTGAGACCCCGCCGCCAATTGCAATGCTTTTTATACCTGTTTCTTGAACAGCAAGCTTCAGCTTATCCATAAGAATACCCACTATTGTATATTGTATAGAGGCACAAATAGCGTTCAAGTTTTGAGCTATAAATTCAGGGTTATTTTTAGATTGGTCCCTAATAAAATATAAAATTGCTGTTTTGAGCCCCGAGAAACTAAAATTCAGTCCCTTCACTTTTGGTTTAGTAAATTTGTAGGCTTTAGGGTCGCCTAATTTTGCGCGTTTATCAATTTCAGGTCCCGCAGGATAGCCAAGTCCTAATAGTTTCCCGCTTTTATCGAAAGCTTCCCCTACAGCATCATCTATGGTTTCGCCTATAACCGTCATGTCAAAAGCATCATCTACACGTACTATTTGGGTGTGCCCCCCGGAAATAGTCATGGCCAAAAACGGAAATTCTGGCTTTTCATAGCCTTCTTTATCTATAAAATGCGCCAATATATGGGCTTGCATATGATTAACTTCAATCAAAGGGATGTCTAATCCAAAGGCTAAAGATTTAGCAAAGGAGCTCCCCACTAGAAGTGAGCCCATCAGACCGGGACCTTTTGTAAATGCAACTGCTGAAAGCTCATTTTTTGAAATCCCTGCTGTTTTCAGTGCTTGATCGACAACTGGTACAATATTTTGTTGATGTGCCCGTGATGCTAGTTCAGGAACAACCCCGCCGTAAGCCTCATGAATAGACTGATTTGCAATAATGTTGCTTAAAACCTTACCATTGTGTAAAACTGCCGCTGCAGTATCGTCACAAGAAGATTCAATTCCTAGTATGTAAACATTTTCTTTGTGCATTGAAGGATATCCTCAATTTATTCGTTTTCTTTGTATAAGTTTGGCAGAGCTTTTGCAGTGTCAACTAATTGTTTTACAAAGAAATAAAAAAAAGGCAGATGCATTGTGTAAAACTGCCGCTAAATTTTTTGTTTGTTTTTTGATTTTATAATTTTACTATAACTTTTAGGTGATAAGAACACGGCGCAACATATTTTTAAGGATTATATCAGCAATTGTGCTGTTTTTTCTCATCTTGATGTTGCTGCTCAGTATTCCTGGTGTTCAAACCTTTTTGGGACGTTATGCTACCAACCAAATAAATGCCACTTACGGCACGGCCATTAATGTAGAAAAGGTCGGAATTCAATTTAATGGAGATTTAGAGCTCAAAAATATTTTAATTAAGGATCACCACAACGATACATTGATTGCGGCTGATGAACTCAATAGTTCGCTTTTAGATTTTGCAAAGATTAAAACCAATGCCCTCGTTTTTGACGACATTGATTTATACAATTTGCGCTTCAACATCAAAACCTATAAAGGCGAAGAGGACTCCAATTTAGATATTTTTGCAGACAGCTTTAAAGTTGATAAAAAGAAATCGGATTCCCCATTTGTACTCTCCTCAAAGGATGTTACAATTTACGACAGCCATTTTACCCTTTCTAACGAAAATAAAAACGAAAACGCACGGCTTTTAGAATTTAATCAATTAAACATCAATGCGGCTGATTTTCTCATTAGAGGTCCAGAAGTTTCCTTGGATGTTAATACCTTAAGTTTTTCGGATCCTAGAGGAGTGGAAATGCATAACTTGCAAACAGATTTCAAATACACGCTGACTTCAATGCTGTTTGATAATTTACGTATTCAAACGCTCAATTCTAAGTTAATTGGAGCTTTGGAATTCAATTACAAAAGAGAAGATTTAAAGCAATTTTACGACAAGGTATTTCTTTCGGGTGAGTTTAAAAACAGTACCGTTAATTTAGGAGAGCTTAATGTATTTTTCCCAGAATTTGGTGCCAGTGAAAATATCACGTTTGACACTCAGATTTCAGGAACACTTAACGAATTGCTTTTGCAAGATTTTCATTTGGAATCCAACAAAAGTACTTTTATTGATGGTAATTTTGAATTTAAAAATTTAATAGACGCTGATGATAAACCTTTTCAAATGCGGGGTGATATTGCGCGTTTATCATCCAAGTACATGGACTTAAAAGGGATTCTACCGCGAATACTGGGACAAAATATTCCGTCGAATTTGTCAGCTTTAGGCATGTTTACAATTCGCGGGACCACGCTTATTTCAGGCCCTACAATAGATGCTGACTTTGAGGCTAACACGGCCTTGGGGACTGTGGTTGCAGATCTTGAACTTTCAAAAATTAAATTCATAGATGATGCTGAATATGAGGGACTGATTGAATTTAAAGATTTTGATTTAGGACAGCTTATTGGGCAACCAAATTTTGGGCTTATGTCTTCACAATTCAAATTAAAAGGTAGAGGCTTTACATTAGAAAAACTAAAATCGAACGTCGAAGGCAACTGTTCTACTTTTGAGTTCAATAATTACCTGTATTCTAATTTAGATGTTCTGGGTCTTGTTCAAGACAAGGTGTTCAATGGTGCTCTCAGTGTGGTTGACCCCAGTCTTACGATGGATTTTGAGGGCCTTGTTGATTTTTCTGATGAAGAAAATATTTACGACTTTTCAGCAAGTATTGCCAATGCAGATTTGAATGCTTTGCATTTTGTTGAGCGCGATTCGATCGCTGTTTTCAATGGTACAGTCGCTATGGACATGAGAGGGACAAATTTAGATGATGTCCGCGGCTTTCTTCAATTTAAAAACACCTCATACTCAAACCAAAATGATGATTATTATTTTGAAGACTTTCAGGTTTCATCAGATTTTAACCTTAACAATATCCGCACAATTTCAGTGAACTCCCCGGAGATTATTAGAGGAACATTTAAAGGGAATTTCATTGTTAAAGAACTTCCAAAATTGGTAAATAATGCACTTAGTGAAATTTATTCACGAAAAGACATTAATGACATCACACCAAACCAGTCGCTTGATTTTAACTTTAAAATTTACAATAAAATTATCGAGGTTTTTTACCCCAATCTGCGTTTAGGTTCAAATACTTTTGTTCGTGGAACTCTGCACAGTGACCCTGAAAAATTTTCGCTAAAATTCAAGTCACCTAAAATTAACTTTGACAACTATTTTGCTGAACAGATTGAGGTTCAACTCATAAATGACAATCCAATTTTCAATACCTACGTCGAACTGGATAGCTTAAGCACTCCTTTTTACGCTGCAAAAGATTTTAGCCTTATTAATGTTACGCTTAACGATACGCTTTACATCAAATCGCAATTTAAGGGCGGACGACAATCTTCTGATAATTTTGATTTCAATTTATTTTACACTACAGATGAGGAAAAATCTATTTTAGGTTTGAAACCGTCTTTTGTGAATTTTAAAAATACCCCATGGCGGCTGAATGCAAACAACAACTCCAAAAACAAGCTTGTTTTTGATTCAGCCTTTGATGAAGTTACCCTTCAGGACGTAGATATATCTTTTGAGGACGAACAATTAGTCATGAGCGGTCAGTCAAAAGACTCTCTTTCAGCTGATTTCACCCTTGATTTTAACAATGTAGACTTGGCTAAAGTCACTCCTGAAATCGATAGCTTACAGTTGGGCGGTGTTGTAAATGGTAATTTAAATATTCTAAAACAAAACGAAATTTACCTCCCAAAATCCTTGCTTACAATTGATGATTTTGAAGTCAACCGCTTTAATTTAGGTGCTTTTAATGCTTCCATTGCAGGTAATTCGTCTCTGACTAATTACGATGTGGATGTTGTTGTAAAAGACGATAAAAATGAATCGTTCTCTGCTAAGGGAAGTTTAGATGTATCTGGCGATAATTCAAATTTAGATTTACAATTGAAATTTAATGATTTTCTGCTCGATCCCTTAGATCCGTTTGGAGGAGGTGTTATTAAAAAAATTAGAGGTAAAGTAAGTGGAAATTCAACAATTACAGGACGCATACAACGTCCACAAATCAATGGTTCTTTGACTTTAAATGAAGGAGGTATTGCGGTTCCCTATCTCAATATAGATTATGCTTTTTCACCACAGACAAAAATAGATTTAATTGGGCAGCGTTTTGTGTTCAAATCGGCTGCATTTACAGATACAAAATATAAGTCTGAAGGTATTTTGAGTGGCGCACTCAGTCATGTAAATTTTAAAGATTGGGCTATAGATTTAGCAATCACCTCGGATCGGCTTTTGGTATTGAATACAAAAGAATCTGATGATGCGCTCTATTACGGAACTGGATTTGTGTCGGGTCAAATTGACATCACTGGCCCAATGAAGCAGTTGTTTATCGAGGCAAACGTATCTACATCCAAAGGAACTGTATTCAAGATTCCTCTTAGCGATAGCGAAATGATTAGTGAAAATTCGTACATCAAATTTATTAGCCCCGAAGAAAAAAACATCAAGGATAAAGGACGAGACATCAAGTTAGATGAAATAAAGGGTGTGGAGATGGAGTTTAACATGGATGTTACCGACGATGCTGAAATAGAAATTGTTTTTGACAAAGAAACCGGAAGCTCAGTCGTTGGGCGTGGAAATGGGAGTATGTTGGCACAAATCAACACAAATGATAAGTTTTTGATGTTTGGAGATTTCCTGGTACTTTCAGGGTATTACAATTACAGCATAGGAAGAGTAATTCAGAAAAAGTTCAAACTGGTTAAGGATGGTTCATTAGTTTGGGATGGCGATCCGCTTCAGGCCGAAATAAATCTCGAGGCTGTCTATGATGATATTTCTGTGAACCCATCCACTCTTTTAGACAACCCAATCAACCAAACCATTCCCGCAGAAGTTCTCATCAATTTGACCGGAGCGCTCGAAAAGCCAGACTTGGCATTTGACATCCGTTTTCCAAATATAAACTCGGCACTAAACAGTGAGCTAAAGGACCGCCTTCGCGATAAGGACAAAAGAGACTTTCAGGCACTTTCCTTACTCACTACAGGTTCCTTTAGAAGCAAATTAGCTCTAGATTCTCAAGATGCATTTGAATTAGTTTCTGATGGTGTAACAAACGTTTTAAATGATATTTTTTCTGATGCTGATAATAAAGTCAAACTCGGCCTTAATTTAGATATTGGAAAGAATACTCCAGAATTTGAGACTGATAGTCGCGTTGGAGTCACCTTGTCTACAAAAATCAGTGAAAATGTATTAATCAATGGAAAGTTAGGAGTGCCTGTAGGTGGAGTCAGTGAAACTACGGTAGCTGGGGATTTCGAGGTTCAAGTACTTTTAAATGAAGACAGAACATTGTCGTTGAAGTTTTTCAACCGAGAAAACAGCATTCAAAATTTTGGTGAGCAAATTGGCTACACCCAAGGGCTAGGTTTGTCCTATAATATAGAATTTGATAATCTTAGAGAGTTGTTCAAAGAACTGTTTGTAAATGAGAACAAAATTGATTCGACTAAACAAGAAAATAAAGAGAATTCTTCCCTTCCATATTATATGGAATTCAAACAATAAGCATTGAAAGGCTGTTAAATACGTAAGTTTTCTACTTAAAAATAGAATAGTTATTAACGAAAACGTTTGAATTTTATGTAGTATTAAAATTAAGTCCAGATGGCTGTACTTATCAAGCATAAGTTTATTAATTTAGCCAACTTAAAGCTATAACCATATGGCCAATTCAATAAAAAAAATAGGAGTTTTAACTTCCGGTGGTGATGCCCCCGGGATGAATGCAGCTATCCGATCTGTAGTTCGTACTTGCGCGTTTCACCAAATAGAATGCGTTGGTATTTACAGAGGATACGAAGGGATGATCGACGGCGATTTTAAAGCTTTAGATGCCCGAAGTGTAAATCATATCATTAACAAAGGCGGGACTTTTTTAAAATCTGCTCGTTCAGACCGTTTCAGGACAAAAGAAGGGCGAAAAGAAGCTTACGACCAACTCTTAAAGCACGCGGTTGATGCGTTAGTGCTCATTGGTGGGGACGGGACCTTTACTGGTGGGATGATTTTCAATGAAGAATACAACTTTCCGGTTGTTGGTATTCCCGGTACCATAGACAATGATATTGTTGGAACAAACTTCACTCTTGGATACGATACCGCACTCAACACGGTTGTTGAGGCAATTGATAAAATTCGCGATACAGCAAGTTCACACAAGCGCCTATTCTTTGTTGAGGTAATGGGGAGAGACGTTGGACATATAGCGCTCAATGCTGGCGTGGGTTCTGGTGCAGAAGAAATTTTAGTTCCCGAAGAGGATTTAGGCTTAGATCGTTTATTGGAGTCTTTGGAAAAAAGCAAGCATACTGGTAAATCGTCCAGTATAGTTGTAGTCGCAGAAGGCGATAAAACTGGAAAAAATGTTTTTGAACTTCGTGATTATGTTGAAGAAAATCTTGAGGGCTATGACGTAAGAGTATCCGTTTTAGGACACATGCAACGCGGTGGATCTCCATCTTGTTTCGATCGCGTTTTAGCATCCAGAATGGGGGTTAAAGCTGTTGAAACATTAATCGAGGGTAAAAATAATGTTATGGTAGGTACCATCAACAACAAGCTCGAATTATACCCTATAGATAAAGCCGTAAAAGGCCACTCTAAAATAGATGAGGAGCTCCTTAGAGTTTCTGACATCATGAGTACATAAATTAACTAATCTAAACATAAAACATAAAATGACAAAAGTGAAAATTGGAATCAACGGATTTGGTAGAATAGGAAGGATAGCTTTTAGAATAGCTTCTGAACGATCAAACGTTGAAGTTGTAGGAATCAATGATTTATTGGATGTTGAACACCTTGCATACCTTCTAAAGTACGATTCAGTACATGGGCAATTTAAGGGCAGTATTGACGTTAAAAACGGCAATTTAGTTGTCAACGGAAAAGAAATTCGCATTAGCTCTGAACGCAACCCAGAAGACCTCAAGTGGGATGCTGTAGGGGCAGATGTTGTTATGGACTGTACTGGAATTTTCACAACGCTCGAGGGTGCACAAAAACACATTACAGCTGGTGCCAAAAAAGTAGCAATTTCTGCTCCCTCAGCAGATGCTCCTATGTTTGT
>Ga0233395_1000761_pt1 | contig 16361 bp, 13 predicted proteins | sample 27DmetaG_FD_186029 | JGI IMG/M metagenome (GOLD analysis project Ga0233395, IMG submission 186029) | Seawater microbial communities from Monterey Bay, California, United States - 27D | ecosystem: Environmental > Aquatic > Marine > Coastal | place: USA: California | collected 2016-10-12 | reverse complement strand
GAAAGTCACTTAGAATTGGAAGAATTTGCATCAAAATATCGCTACAATACAATAAAGCTTTTAGGCTCTAGGAAAGAATACCGACGGGAAATCGTTAATGGTCCTTTTGATTTCAATTATAATTTGGAATATTCTTTACGTGACATTCACAGCACCAGCATGCGTTTTTTCTTTCCTCAATTCTTTGATCGAGAAGATTGCTGGGATATTCGAGAGGAAGACCGTAAATTACTTATTGAATCAATGATGTCAGTTCCAAAGGATTTGAAACAGGCGAAATATACTGATAAAAAGAAATACCAAGACAATTTTTACAAGTATCTTGTTCATGGCGATAAAAACCAGAAATACGATTCAGTTATATCCTATAGCAAGCTAGGACTCTCATACGGATTTGTTACCGAAACTGCGTATATTCATAATCCAACGACAAACCGGCATTATGTCACAACGATCAATTTATATGTCAATTCGAACGACATTATAAATGACGGAAAGTACGAGTATGACGAGCTTGCGAGACCATTCTTTGCGCGCTTGGGACAGCTTATTTTGGAACTGTAAAAAACCTGGTTCTGAGTTTTGTCACATTTATTATTTTTCGCCCATTTTTCATCAAATTCCTTTAATGTTTGAAATTCAACTCACATGATTTCAACGATTTATAGCTTTTCGTTTTGTGCGAATTAGACTTCAAATAGTGATTTTTTCAGTTGATGAGACAGAACCAAAAGCAACAGAATAACAATTAATGCTAAGACTAAAAAAAATTCATGAAACATCTGTATTGTTTCACTTGTAACACAAAAGTATCAAGCCGAGAGGTGAAACTTCATATATTTACAGTCTAACAAATGTAACATGATAAATATCAAAGTTCCAGAACATAATTTTTTAGTAAAAAAAATATCAGTAAAGGACTTGATTTTACCCAAACCGATGAAGCGATTTAACTACAGTATCTTTTACTTCTTAATAATTATAATTTGTTCTTGCGAATTTTCGGATTCAAATCAAAATAAGCCTGAAGACAATGTCCCTCAGCTAAATACTTCTATAGATATCGCCAATGTTGTATCAATAGATACATTTCAAAATGCTTTAGGCCAATTTATTTCTGGTATGGATTGTTCTTACTTTAATGCCGAAAGCAATATTGACTCTCTGTATTGGAAAGATTACAGTAGTCGCGTAAATAGAGCTTTTTCAAAAATGAAGAAAAATAGGTTGGAACCAATGCGCGAATGGATGATGAACATTTCATCAGACAAGGTTAACGATACTAGCTTATTATTTTATCCATTTTCTGGTGCAGATTTTCTGCATGCGAACTATTTGTTCCCTGAAGCAAATGATTATATCCTCTTGGCACAGGAAAAAATAGGGGACATCCCGGACATATCTTCTTTGAAGAACGGAGAGTATAAAAACTATCTTAATGCTGTTGATTTAAGTTTGTCAGATATTTATAAAAGAAGCTACTTCATTACAAAAACCATGCAAAACGATACCAAAAGGGGAGCAGAATTAAACGGACTATTGCCTTTGTTTTATTGGTTTATTGCAAGAACAGATCATGAAATAATAGATGTATCCAGAATTTATGTTGATTCCTTTTCAACGGTAAAGAAAAATATAAATAATTCAACAGTTGCTGAAGACTTAATTGAAGGGGTTAAATTTGTTTTTAGAAAATGTGGCGCTGAAAAAATAAAAACAATGACATATTTTAACTGTGATATCTCAAACAAGGGATTTGCAAAAAACCCTGAATTTAAAAAGTATTTGACTTTAATTCGGGCTTCTAATAGTTTTGTTAAATCCGCTTCATACTTAATGCATTACAGCACATTCAGTGAAATAAGAGACTTGCTGCAACAAAAAAGTAATGCGATTCTGGAGGACGATACTGGAATTCCATATAAATATTTCAATACTCTTGAATGGGATGTTAATTTATTTGGTGTGTATGTTATGCCCATTAAAGACTTCAGTGAAACGAGATTTCAGCAAGATTTAGAGGATGCTTATTCAGATGATGCTCAATACAAAGGTGAAATGCCATTTTCTCTAGGTTATCACTGGAGTTCCCGGAAACAAAATCAAATGTTATATATCAAAAAGTAATAATAGCATAGTACTCAAAAGCAGTAGCAACAAATATGATTATTACAAATATCATAAGAACAGGGATCATACAGCTTTAGGATACCAAGTGATGAATGGTGCCATTTCTGATTCTTTTGAGATATTATTAATTTAGCTTTTTGGCTTAGTATTCTCATTATTTGGTGCATTTGCTTCTAGTGAAGTTGCGAATTGCGTGAATCGGTCTGGGGAGATGAATACTCGTTTCTTTCTAAATTATATAACCCTTTACTTAGGTTTTTAGGTTGATGGATTTCAATGGTTGTCGGATTTTCTCTGACTATTTCCTAATCGAGCCTTGCTATTGGAGAATATTTTTCATTGATAGCAGTTTTCAGCGAATCTATTATTCGAAAAAAACAGATTTAGAATATTTAACGATAAGATATTTGGGCTATCTTCTCACCTCCATATTATTTATTTCTTTTCATTTTGGATCCTTTATTATTTTATCAGCTATGGTCTAGTTGAAATTGTTTGGTACCTTATAACTAAAGTTCCAGCAATAGTTGTCTATTTTTGGTTAAAGAGATAAATCCAAAATTGATATAAAACTTGAATTACTCTCTACACCTAATAATATTGTAGATTCCGCTTAGGTCATAAGTCCCATATTTCCCGGGGGTATATTTGTTCTGCCCAGCATAGCTTAAGGTTATGGCTATTCTATTTTCATAGTCTTTCCAACATACAAAAATTGCGCTATGTTCAACGTTATGGTAAGAATAGTTTATATGATAAACCCAATCACCAGGCTGAAGTAACTCAGGTGATGCAAATGTACTTCCTTTTTTCTTCTTATAAATAGTCTTTCTTCGAGCATTTGGGTACCCGGCATTACTGTAGACTTTATTAATGAAGTCCCAGCAAGACCCTCTTAAAATAGTACGACTGACGACAGCCATATTATAGCCTTCTTTTATAACTCGTAATCCACCAGCTGAAATTTTACTTGGGTATTCTTCGGTTAAGCAACTGCATGTCTGCAAGCATTTAACTTGTTCAGTCATTACTTTATCTGGGCAGAAAACAATTGAGGAATCCGAATTTTGCTTGCTAATAAGCGAAACGTCTAATTTTGTCATGTTTTCTATCACTAATACCAGAGAATCTAAAATAAAGGCCATGGATTCTGTCTCTAGTAATAATGAATCTATTATACTTGATTGATGAGCTGATAAATTGTTCGATTCATTCAACTTTTTCTTATATAATTCTCGATCTTGATTGATAATAGACTCTAGGCTGTCTATTTTAATTAGATTACTTCTGAAATTCCAAAATTGAGCTTCAACAGGATTAAAGTTTACAAGAATAAAAAGGAATAAAATCCTAGATTTTATTGAGCTTGAATTAATGAATGTTTTGCTTATGATAACCGGATTAAAACTTTTCATTTTGGTAAGGTATGAAATACTATCTGAAATAATATATCACTAGCTTTAAATTAAACAAGGAACACCTTTATCATATTTAATTTCTGTACCCTGAAAAAGTGTATCTATTATTAAATTTGTCATATTGAGGAAGAACATGGGTTCTCTCTATTAATAATCCATTTACTAAATGTTAGTATTCTCTCTTACTCTCTTCATATTCTTGCCCGTACAAATTATATGCATCAAGAATAAACCCATTATCATAGCTTCCCTCAATATCTATATCCATTTGTTTGGACTTCAATGGTTTGTTTTCGTACAACCATTTTCTAAATAAATTCCCCTCTCGTTCACTTTTGAATGGTAAGTTGGCCTTAATATCTTCTAAAGAAATTTTTTTATGGTACCTGTTATCCTTGTATAAAACAAAAAAACGAGCATCTTGAGGCACCCACCAACGCGTAAATTTTGAGCCAAAATCCGACAACCTAATGCATCCAATACTGTTTGCAGTGCCTAACATACCCCTAGACAACTCTCTTAATGCGACCTCATGTATTCCATTTTGACGCATCGCACTGGGGTAATCGTCAGTCGGTTCCATCAAAAGAAAATTCGGTAATTGCGCTCTCCCCTTGTAATATGTTACTCTCTTATTTCCTCCTCCTAGCTTTTTATCGTGTTCTATATCTGCTCCTTCGTACTTTCTGTCTCCTTCCCAATTTTTGGAAGTAATTCTATATTGAGATGCATAATAACGCCTTCTTCGTCCAATTGGGAGGTACTCAATATGAGATATAGAAACTACCTCACCAATACTATCTCTTTTTACTACAGGCTCCAATCTTTTTGAAGAAGTAGCATATTGTGCAATTAAAATTAAGGTGTCAACATGCGCCTCACACAGACAAACGCGTTGCCCGGCTGCATAAACATTCCCTCGCATTCGGGAGAATTTCCGAACGAAAGGGGGTGTCTTAAAAACCCACACTTTTTTATAAAAATTAATGAGCTCAGTACTGTCATCAGTATATTTATCTCGAATAAAAGAATAGAGCTTATCGACATCATTTGCAGATTGTTCTGCAGTATCAAACAGTTCAAATAATTCTTCGTCGTATCCATTGAAGTCGATTAAATCATGTAAATTAGGATTTATCTCTTTTATCCCTCGGGATTCTAATTTCTCGTTCAAAGCCATAAAATCACCGACCAAATACCTATTCTTGTATTGGCTTTCTTTGATTAAAGAATTGTTGAAAAGTTCACTCCATTCAAAGCCCACTTTTGACCCTTTAGGATACAAAGCAGGATCTTTTAGCAGCGGGAGATAGCAAGAGTTTATTTTTGAAAAGCGTTCGATCAGATCTTGACTGATCGTATCAAAATGAGATGAGCCATCATTAACATTCTTAGGAGAATAATTGTTATAACGATGTTCAATATTAATTTGCCCAAAAGACCATCCAGTTAGTAATATAAATAGTAGTTTCATAATTGACTAAGAAATTCGTTTTTAATAAGCTATTCGTAAACGAATTATTTTACCCTGATTCGTTGTCCAATATTTATTCTATTCACATTCCTAATTCCATTAAGTTTTTTTAATTTTGAAATGCTAGTCTTATATTTTCTTGAAATATGAGATAATGTTTCCCCAGATCTTACCGTATGATACTTTCTTTTAGGCTTGGGAATAACAGGGTCTGTAATATCTCTTTTCCTTAAAACTATGCGATCAGAGTGAATCCTAGGAGAATCTTTATCAAATATTTTTAAAGGATCAAACGATCGCCCCTTATACCTAGTCTCGAAGTGTAAGTGCGGACCATCACTTCTTCCTGTCGTTCCTCCAAGGCCAATTATTTCAGACGAAAATACAAGTTGTCCAGGTACGACAAGAATTTTAGACAAGTGCGCATAGAGCGTTTCGATACCATTAAAATGTCTTATAACAATGCAATTCCCATACCCGCCTTTATTGAATTGAGCGTATCTCACAATACCATTAAAAGTAGACCTGAGTGTATCGCCAGTATTCAATCCAAGATCTATTCCTCGGTGCATCCTTCCCCATCTCGGACCATATTTCGAATTAAATGTCCCCCAATAATTATAATAATATCTTTCTTGTCCCTCAAGCAATGTAATATAGACACTATCATCTCCTTCGATTGGAGACAAATTTGGGAAAACAGATTCTGTAAACCAATGCTCTTTGAATAAAGAATCATTTTTTAATATCTGTTCGGAAAGCTCTTGCCTATCAAATATCAATTTAGAATGTGTTTCTAGAGAATCGACAAGAGTTCTAAAATCAGAGCCCTCTTTTATCCCAAGAGGACTGGGATTAGCCGAGATCTTCTTGAGGGGATTATAGGTGTACTCAACACCTTCATGAATCCATATAGTGTCACAATTTCCTTTATTTTGATTTTGCCCAAAAGTAAATTTCGTAATTAATAAGCATGATAAAAAGCTGATTAAAACTATATGTTTATTTATCATTTATTTGATTTTTATATTCCTCTCCATAAAGATTGTAAGCATCTAAAATGAACCCATTATCATGGCTACCATCCATATCAATATCAAGCTGCTTAGCCTTTAAAGGTTTATTTGCGTGTAACCATTCTCTAAATAAATTCCCTTCTTCTTGACTTTTAAACGGCAATTGTCCTTCTATACTCTCCAAAGAAATCTCTCTGTGATACCTTTCGTTGGAGTAAATTACGAAAAATCTTGCAGCTTGTGGGACCCACCAACGGGTAAATTTAGACCCAAAGTCAGACAATCTAATGCATCCAACACTATTTGCTGTACCTAACATACCTCTTGATAACCCTCTTAAAGCCACTTCATGAATTCCGTTCGAACGCATAGCCTTTGGATAATTTTTTGTTGGCTCCATTAAAAGAAAGTTTGGTAATTGGGCTCTCCCTTTGTAATAAGTAACTCGCTTGTTCCCTCCCCCCACTTTTTTGTCATGTATCAGATCAGCTTCTTCATACTTTCTATCACTTTCCCAATTCTTAGAAGTGATTCTATATTGTGAAGCATAGTATGTTCTTCTATCTCCTATCGGTAAATACTGAACATAAGAGGTTGAGATAACATTTCCGGCACTATCCTCAAGGATAGAAGGTGTTAATCTTTTTGAGGAAGTTGCATATTGTGCAATTAAAAGCAAGGTGTCTTCACGCGCTTCACAAAGGCAAACTCTTTGCCCGTTGGCGTAGACTTTATCTTTCATTCGCGAAAATTTTCTCTTGTAAGGGGGCGTTTTAAATCTCCAAACTTTTTCATAAAAATTTAATAGCGCTGATGTATCAGTGGAGTATTTGTTTCGAATATATGCGTAAAGTAACTCTTCATCATTGATAGAAAATTCAGCAGCATCGAATAATTTGAACAATTTTTCATCATATTTCTTAAAGTCGATAAGCTCATTCATTTTTGGGTTTTTTTCTTCAATCCCTCTAGATTCTTGCTCTTCATTTAAAGCCATGAAGTCTCCAACCAAATACCTGTTTTTGTATTCACTTCCTTCCGATAAAGAATCATTAAAAAGTTCTAGCCACTGAAAACCTACATCAGATCCCGGGTAATAAAGAGATGAATCTTTCAAAAGAGGAAGGTAACAGGAGTTTGATTTTGAGTAAAGTAAGATGACCTCTTGACCGAGTTGATCAATCCGTTTTGGCTTGTATATGTGTTCATTATCTCTTGTCTCGTCTATTTTCTTAGGCATGGTTTCTATAGCTTCATTGCAGGACAAAAGATTTATAATGGCAAGCAATGAAATAACATATCTGAATGTTCTTAAATAAGAACTAATTGTTTTTTTTTTCATAAATCGAATCTATCAATGCGTTAAATTTAATCGTGCGACAGAACCATTTTAAATCTTATTAATTTTATATAAAACAAATCGATTATCCATTTCGTCACGAATTCTTGATACTAAGATTTTCCCCTTATTTTTTTTATGATTTTCATTTATTTCTTTAATTATTCTTGAACGCCGAACCCGTCTCGAATCATGACTGAGATTTAAGTTTATACCCACAGCAGCGTCAAACTCATCACTGGATAAAGTCTGATTAGAAAACTGCGATAAAGTTTTAGTGAGTGATGAATTTTGTTCTTTTTTATTTTTGAGTGAAACAGCGACCATTATAATGCTAATAATCAACATCACAGATCCGACAATGATCGAGCTATTGAGAAATGAAGTTGTCTCTTTCTGAATTAATTTTTCTTTTTCCCCATCATTGCTTCTAATAATTAGATCTCCTATTTTGGTGAGTTCCTCATAGGGTCTTGGCTTGATAATCTGAATTTCCCCACCCGCCAAAATAGTGGCACTTTCAGTATCATTCATGATTAAATCCAACGACCTAGCGTAGGTTGCATCTGTTGTATTCTCAAAAAAAACTTCCTTTGTTTTTTTATTGATTTGAATAATAAATTCGTTTTGGGAATAAATCACATCATTTTTAAAATCAAACATTCTTCCTTTTGCCTCGCTAATAATTTCTACTAAAGATTTCAACATTATATTTTCTGTGATTTCGAACCAGGTTAAGGTTTTCATGTCTAATCCGTAGCTTGAAGAAGTTGGTACAATTGTCTTTAAACCGTGTTCTATTTGAATCCCTGACAGTGAAATCATCGTATCTTCATTGATTCGAAAGCTATTAGTAGAGCAAAAGTTTTTAGGATATTTTTTTGTGTTAATGATGTCCCAATTATATGATTTATTCGTGAATCTGTATAGACCAGATTGGCTCGACCAAAAGCCTTGACTAGTGAAACCATAGAGCTCGTCTTTAAAAAAAAAATAATCTGAAATACAAAAACCTTTGTTTGTGTTTCCGTACAAGTTTTCCCATTCTAAATTATTCCATTTCCAAACATTGAAACGGCAAGTTTCAAATGCAAGTATTATTGAATCATTCCAGATTATTTTTATTTCTGGGCTGTCCCATCTTTCTCTATTTGGAAGAGAATAGAGCATTAGGTTTGTTATTTCTCCTCCAGTGATTGAATCAACATTTAAGGTTTGATTTTTAAAGGCATTTGAGCCTGTGTATACTTTCAACGATTTTTCGTCTTGTGTTATACCAAAAATTGGCACAATCATGTAGATGCACAGAGAAACATTTACGAGTAAATTCTTTTTCACATTTAAACATATTAAATTAAGTAGTATCATTTAACTTTATAATACATTTATTATTCATGTTATGTATGTTATACATTAGTTTTTATTCATCCCTACTCAGTTCATATTATCTAAATCTCCAATCAACCCAAAGCAGTCAGAAGGCAAAAATTAGACATTATAAGATTTGATATTGTTCCGAAATATAGATCAATCACTTAGTTTTTATTTTCTTTTTTATCATGAAAACCGACAAAATAGTACGATTGATATAGTTCCAAATCTGTGGTGTTCAGCTTGAAGATCACTTTATCGTTCAGTTAGATGAAAATCAGTTATCAGGACTATACTACCTATGTGTTCTCAAAAATCGTATAGTTGATAATGCCACGATAAACCCTAATAAATAAGCAGCAAGATCAAAAAGGTCAAAAGTACCATCTAACCAGTTTAACTTTTGACCAAATTCATAAAACAAACTAACTAATACAGAACTTAACGTAATAGATAATATACTTCCATTAAACGAATTAAATGTATACTGAAAAAAAAGCAGACTAAATGACCATAAAAAGTCAGGGCCATAGTTTCTGATTATTCCGTAATTAGCACATGGGGAGATGTATATACATAAACCTAAAATAATTGGAGCCAACGAAAGAATGATTTCGATATATTTCTTTTTTGCTATCATACATTGATAACCTAACACTCATAACATTAAGCATTTTACGCAATTTACGGGTTATCTTGATGGTTAATTTTGGATATTTCGGAAACACCAAATATCTCAATTATGTCAAATCGATCGCAAAATAACAAAATCTATTCAGTATTTATTCTCCTTTTATTTTTCTTTATGGCAGTTGCTAGCGGAGAAGCGCCAACGGGTGAAGAGCAAGAAAAAACGCCCTCCTACATGGAGGATGCAGATAGCACACAGCTCGCATTTGCCAAAATTGAAAAAGATTTTTTCTCCAGATTTAAGAAGAGCAAAAATGATCTTCAATTAAACTCAATAAGTGATGCCAAGAATGATAGTTTAAAGATCTTTTTCGAAAATTATAGTAAAACCGGGTTGGTTGTGAACAATTGGCGCGGGTCTATAAGTGAGATAATGTCTTTACCTTTTGGAGGTGGGCTGAAGGTTGCATGTAACTTAGCGGGAGTGACATTTTATTTAAGTTCGAAGAATGAAAACGACGACATATATTCTAAGAGTATCAAAAAGAACACCGAATTATACAATCTTGTAATGAGTCTTACAAAGGGCGATAAAATTCAGTTTAATGGAAAGTTTTTTAAGGCTCCTAGATATCTGAATCGTGATGTACTTTGTAATTCAGAATTCGTTAATGAAGACCAAGAATATGTCTTTCTCTTTACTGAAATTACCAAACTTGATTGAAGACATTTTGATTTACACTTTCGCCAAGTTAAAAAGATATCTTAATGAAAATGATATGAGTTAGTTATTAGAAGACTAATTATGTTGTTACACTTGTATCATAAAAGTATCAAACTGAAGGCTGGGCTTTTCTATATTTATATAAAATTTTTAAAACAAATCACTATGAAAAAATTAGTTCTATTTATATTCACTGCTTGTTTTTTATTTAGCTGCGGTCATGATAAAAAGTTAAGTTCAAAATCTTTTTCAAACGGAGACATATTAATCCCTTTTCAGATTAAAGAAGGAAAAAAATGGGGATTTATGAATATTGACGGAGAGGTTATTCTAAATCCTCAATTCAAGTATGCTCCTTCATACGCTGTGAGAAATATCGCTCTAATTAAAGAGGACGGGGAAAAAGAGGGAGAATCCATCTATCGATTTATAAAAATCAAAAACAATAAATACGAAGTATCAAAAGAAAAATGGGATATGGCCGGAATGTTTAAAGATGGACTCGCTCCGGTCAGAAATAGAAGTCAGAAGGTGAAATTCATCAATGAAGAATTCGAAACGATATTTACTGTAAACGCGGAAAAGGCTTCCTCTTTTAATGATGGCTTAGCAGCGATTTGTGATAAGTACAATAAATGGGGGTTTATTGACAAAAATGGGAAAGAAGTTATCAATCCTCAATTTGACCAAATAGTCTATGGCTTTCGAGATGGCTTTGCCATTGTAGCAAATGAAAAAGATGACGGAAACTATTTCATGATTATAGATAAGTCAGGTAATATTAAACTAGACCTAAAACAGAAATATGAAAGTGTAATTAGTTTTTCTGAAGGGCTTGTCAAAGTGCTCGACCATGGAGAATACGGCTTTATCAATCTCGACGGTAAAAGAGTAATCAAAATGGATGACGAGAGAGATTACATATCAGATTTCTATAATGGTTATGCTAGTTTTAGAGAGGGTCAGGAATGGGGTTTAATTGATGTTTCAGGTAAAGAAATCTTCAACGCCAATTATGATAATCCTCTCTACGTTTCAAACGGAAAGATATGGTATAATGAGGATGATGAATGGGGGGTCATGGACATGAAAGGAAATGATATTATTGATCCAAGCTTCGATGGTCAAGAACCATATCCATTCATGTCTGGACGCACACTTGTTCAGGATAAAGGGGACTTCTTTTTCATTGACTCTAAAGGAGAAGATGTGAGTTTAGATCAATATTATAATGTTCATGCGTTTGATCGAAAATATATCGATGAATCACCATGGAATAGCACTTTTAACTCCGATTATTTCAATGTAAAATCAGTTCAAAAGTTAATTCCCGATAACTTATTACAGATAAAAACCCCTGATCAATTAGCAAAGACCTTTGATTTAAATCCATTATTATTCTTTTCTGATAGTCCAAAAGATAGTTACGCAGGCTTCAGAGAAGATGGAGGTAAATATAGGTTAACTGACCAGAATTCGTTTAGTTATAATTTCACAACACATGAATACGATTATTCAAATGATTATGCGACTCAATGGGAGAGTATTTCAGAAGTTATGGAAGAGCAAGCATTTTCAGGTGATGAATATTACGAGGATGAATATTACGAGGATGAATATTACGAGGATGAAAGCGCAACCACTATTAAAAGTAAATATCCATTAGATGCGCCAATAAGTGTCAAATCTATTTCATACTCATTCGAATTCAATGATGTTCTCGGTATAACAAAAAGTCATTCTGATTGGGAAGCCGCAAGCAATGATAAGTTTGGTCTTAATAAACTAGCCAGAGTTCAGAAAATAGCAATTAATGTTACCCTAGACAAAAGTGGATCAGGAAAAGCAATTTTACTAGCCAAAGCTTTAAAAAACTCATGGCTGTCAAAAATAAAGAAGGTCAGAAGTAATACTGAGGATAATACTTTCTTTTTCCTAGGTAAATTGAAAGGTGGTGAAATAAAAATACAGACTGATGCAAGCAGCCTTGAGATAATCATAAGCTATAATTAAATGAAATTTCTATGGTTCTGTCGCATTAACTAAAAAATCACTATTTGAAGCCTAATTCGTACAAAACAAAAAACCATAAATCATTGAAATAATGCGAGTTAACTTTTTAACCATTCAAGGAATTTGATGAAAAATCGTCAGCAAAAAATTAAATACTAGTAGACCACCAATTGCTTTCTTTGACGAATGCCACTTACCTCATTTTGCACTTCTACAAAGTAAACACCAGGTGTAAATCCTTCTAGGGAGATAACCGTGCTTGCAGTTTTTGCAATTATTGAGATTACTTCTTTTCCTGAAATGTCAGACATCGAAACTTCGAAACCATTCGCATTATTCAATTTGATTGTAACTGAAGATTGGGCTGGGTTTGGATACATTTTGAAATCTAAATTTGGAGTAAGCGTTTCTACACTAGCCCCTACACCACAAATTAGTGGATACAAAAAATCAATCGAACGCTGAAGAATACTATCCGCAGCCGTTTGATTACTGAAGTAGCTAACGTGACCGTTACTATTGTCGAAGGTAATTAATTCTGAATTTAGTCCTACCGCCTGTGCGTTTTGATGGATAATATAAGAACCTTCCATACTAATAATTGGAATTGTGAAAAGTGCTGCTGATCCTGATGCATACGGAACTGTTCCATCATTGTCATCATGAACTGAGAAAACAGGAACGTCAGAAGCATCAATGTAATTTGCACGTCGCAAAGCACCAGAGTAATTTAAAACGGCCATTACGTTTTCATCGTATTGAGTATTGGTTGAACTGTTTCCTCGGAAGCCACCGTTATTGGCAATGATCGGATCAATGTACGCCTCGATTGGATCGGTTTCGTCAAGCATTCCAGCGTGAAGTGCAACAATTCCACCTGCAGAAATCCCACCTACAACGATGAAGTTTGGATCGATTTTGTAAGTATTCGTTGTGGCAGCATCTTCTTTAAAAAATCGAATCGCTGCTTTCATATCTCCTAGTGCTTTCACTAGTGCGTCCGTCATTTTTAATGAGTCCGGAATTGGAAAAAAAGCACCGTCAAATAAACGATAGTCAATAGCAGCACATGCATATCCTAGTTGCGCGTAGTAGTCACAATAAGCATGCATATCAGAGCGCTGACCACCAACAAAACTTCCCCCGAAGGCAAGAATGATTAAAGGTCGTGAGGTAGCTACGTCTCCTGTTGGTTCAAAAAAATCAAAGAACAAGTCTTGGTTATTACCAGAATAGGTGTCGTTGTTTCCAAAAAGGATTCCGTTTGTTTGAGTCACACTGTAAGTTGGGTTTAGATAGCGCGAACCGTCACAACTTGGATGTTGTCCAAACGAAAAAGATGAGACCGCAATAAATAGTGCGAGCAGTGCTGTTTTTTTCATAAAGTATTTTTTAGTTAGTTGAAGGTAATGATTTTCATCAAAAGGTAGCTTAACTTCATACTTGGATTCTGTCGCATTAATTAAAAAATCACTATTTTAGGCCTAATTCAAATAAAATGAAAAACTACAAATCGTTGAAATAATGCGAGTTAACTTTTTAAACATTCAAGGAATTTGATGAAAAATCGTCGAAAAATAATTAATGCGATAGAACCCATGAAACTGCTATCTAAGCTTTGTTTATTTTTTGTTGTTCAAGGATCGTTTGCTCAAACTGCACCGGACTTCACGATAACGACTACTGATGGGGTTACTCGTAACCTTTACAATACATTGGATTCTGGGAAATATATATTACTGGATTTTTTCTACCCAAGCTGCCAGGGCTGTTGGTTCTATGCGCCAATTATTGAGCAGAGCTATCAAAACCATGGAGCTGGTTCTGGAAATATCGAGTACTGGGGAATCAATGGAGGTAATGAAATTGTGAATGATGTGTCAATTATTGCGTACGCACAACAGTATGGAATTACTAACCCATTAGCTAGTGGTGCAGATGGTAACGGGAAATATGTGGATAGTCTTTATTTTGCAACCTATTCAGGTGTTGGTTACCCTACGTATGCTATAATATGTCCTGACCGGACTGTTTTCTGGGAGATAAATTATCCGCCAGTTGAAACCGAGTTTGATAGTTATTTTTCCGATAGCTGTGGTGTGGTGTCAATGTCAGAAAATACGTTTGATACCGGTCTGAAGATATACCCTAATCCTACAATTGGAATATTCAATGTTTTGGGAGCTGTTGGTGATATTGAGGTGCTTGACCTTTTTGGTCGCTTAGTTTTTACGAGTGCCACATCCGAAATCAATATGAGTGATCAGCCGAAAGGAATCTACTATATACGAGTAAGGGAGGTGATCAGAAAGTTAGTGATACGGTAACAACGAGGATCATTTTCAATTGCTTATAACAGTTCTGCACTAGGCAATTATGAAATAAACTTAAAAAAATAATGAACTGGTTTTGTAAAAAGCATCAGTAATCGTAATCCGGTTTTAAAAGACAGCTAAGAACATAGAGGGCAAATACCAGTTATCATAAAATTCATCTTAATTACCATATAACTTTTGGCCAGTTCATATTTGGGCTTAACATCATTAAGACAAGTAACCGATTTACACTTTTCACAACTAAAATGAACATGGTCGTGCTCATGCACTGATTGACAGGAGTGACAGCTTGCATATTTTATACTACCATCCATATCAACAATTTTGTGAATCAAATCAGCTTCTGTAAGCCTTTGCAGAATTCGATAAATTGTTACTTTATCACAAATTCCTTCAAGCGAATTGTGAATTTCACTGGGAGAAAGAGCTACCGATGAAGAGTCAATCAATTCTTGAATTTTTGTTTTTGCTTTGGTATTTCGTGTTTTTTTCATTTTTACAACAGTATAAATGCAACTTAGTTGCATTTATAAAAGTAATGATTACTTTTATAACAATATTGAATTAAGCAACTTTTATAATGAATCTAGCTATAACTAAGACAGATCAAGTTGGAATAATCGCAAGCGCTCTATGCATGATTCATTGCCTTGCAACACCATTCCTATTCATTGCCAAGTCCTGCTCTGCAACGTGCTGCGAAGCGACTCCAAGTTGGTGGACTTCCTTAGATTATCTGTTTCTTTTGATTTCATTCTTCGCTATACACCATTCAAGTAAAAATACATCTTCATCTTGGTTGAAATATGCGCTTTGGATTTCTTGGTCATCACTGCTTATTCTCCTTATAAATGAAAAACTCCAATTTCTATCTGTTTCTGTATATGCAATTTACGTTCCAGCCATTATGCTGGTTCTGTTCCATGTTTATAATTTGAAATACTGTCAGTGCAAATCGGATACATATTGTACAAGTTAAATCTTAAATCCTAATCAAATGACAAAGAAGTTGCCAGTAACTGTTCTAAGCGGTTTTTTAGGAGCTGGAAAAACTACCCTGCTTAACCACATTCTGCATAATAAAGAAGGCTTAAAAGTGGCCGTGATTGTAAACGATATGAGTGAGGTAAATGTAGATGCCAGACTTGTAAATGAACAGGATACACTTTCTCGGACAGAAGAAAAATTAGTCGAAATGAGCAATGGTTGTATCTGTTGCACCCTTAGAGAGGATTTAATGGTAGAGGTTGAAAAATTAGTAAATGAAGGTCGATTTGATTATCTTCTAATCGAAAGCACAGGCATTAGCGAACCCGTCCCAGTAGCGCAAACATTCAGTTTTGTTAGTGAAGATGGTGAGATTGATTTGTCAAAATTCAGTTACATTGATACAATGGTAACAGTTGTAGACTCATTCAACTTTTTCAACGATTTTGGAACAAATGAACTGCTCACGGATCGGAAATTAACAGATATCGAAGGTGATGACCGAACGATTGTTAACTTGCTGACCGATCAAGTAGAGTTTGCCAATGTAATTGTATTGAACAAAACAGATTTAGTCGATTCAACAGCCATTGGGATTTTAAAAGCATCATTACAGAAATTAAATCCAGATGCGAAAATTATTGCATCTAATTTCAGTAAAGTCCATCCAAAAGAAATTTTAAATACGGGTCTTTTTGATTTCGAAGAAGCTCAAAATTCAGCTGGATGGCAAAAGGAGTTGGAAGGAGGAGAGCATACCCCTGAGACTGAAGAATATGGCATCTCTTCATTTGTGTTTAGAACTCAAAAACCCTTTCATCCAGCGCGTTTTTGGAAATTCATCAGTGAAGAATATCCAAGCAGTATCATCCGTGCAAAAGGTCTGTTTTGGTTGGCTTCACGCCCCAATGACGCTATAAATT
>Ga0233395_1000757_pt1 | contig 16409 bp, 15 predicted proteins | sample 27DmetaG_FD_186029 | JGI IMG/M metagenome (GOLD analysis project Ga0233395, IMG submission 186029) | Seawater microbial communities from Monterey Bay, California, United States - 27D | ecosystem: Environmental > Aquatic > Marine > Coastal | place: USA: California | collected 2016-10-12 | reverse complement strand
TCTTTCTGCCATAGCACCTGAGCAAATTGAAACTGTTGTTGCACAGAATACCATTTGGAAAAACCAATCAGAACCATCTGCATAACCAGTATCAATTGCACTTGCATCTGACCATGGTGTGAATGTTCCAATATATCCACCTTCTGGAATACCATAAGCTAAGTTGTAACCAACTAGCCAAAACATAATTCCAGCAATTGCGTAAAGCCCAATGTTCTTTGCACAAATTACTGAAACACTTTTTGAAGTTACCATACCAGATTCTAGCATTGCAAAACCTGCCGCCATGAACATGACAAGGAAACCACAAATTAAAAATAATAGAGTATTAAAAATAAACCCCACTTCAGCAGACACTGTTGTCTCTGCCATACCTGCACTACTCATGTTTAGTAAAAACACTAAACTTAGTAATGGTGCAGTTATTCTCTTTATTAATTTAGTCATAAGACCTCCTGTTGTAGAGATGACTTATAATTTTATTAATTTTAAAAACTAACGCTGATTAGGAAAAATGGGTATGCAGTTTTTGCATATAGTAACAGCCCTAAACGTTTTTTAAAGACGTTAGGGCTGTTAAAAAAAATAATTATTTATTGAATACTTCTTTTAAAGCTTTTGCTGGTAAGAATTTTACTTTTTGAGAAGCGGCGATTTGAATTTGCTCACCTGTTCTCGGGTTTCTTCCAACTCTAGCTTTTCTCTTAGCCACTTTATAAGTACCAAATCCAGCAATTTTTACTGAATCATCACCTTTTAGTGCATCTAAAATAGTGTTGGTAATTGTATCAAATGTTCTTTCAGCATCGGCTTTACTCAAATTTAGAGAGCCTGAAAGCTGTGCAATTAATTGTTTTTTGTTCATTTTAGCTCCGGTTATGTTGGTTAATATTCATATTTATTATAAAGGTTGATAAATCAAGCTTTTTTTTAGTGTCTAAATTTTTTTTAGATACAATATCTTGTATAAAGATAAATAAGTGTTGATTTTACTTATCTTTTAGACTTCTAGAAATATTAAATTAATTGAATAAACCTAGGTCTTTTAGGTCATTAAAGGTTGTAAAAAACATCAATGATATCAACAAAAACATTCCGATTCGAAAAAAACCTTCCTGCATTTTCTGTGACAAAGGACGTCCTAAAACCTTCTCAAATGCATAAAACATTAAGTGTCCCCCATCCAACATTGGTATTGGAAATAAGTTAATTAAACCAAGGCTTATTGAAATATAAGCCATTATTGAGATAAAAGGTAAGATACCAATTTCAGCAACTTGTCCTGTAATTTTTGCAATTCGAATAGGGCCTCCTAATTGAGAAGTGTCCCCACTCCCTTTAATCATACTTCCTATGTATTTTAGAGAAGAAGCGCTAACAAAATACACTTCTTTAAATGAATGAATTATTGCTTGAGCAGGTCCTAATTTTACATGGTTAATTTCATTATTAACTGCTCCAAGTTGAATGCCGACCATTCTTTTATTAATCATATTGCCTAGATTATCTTCACTAAAGACAATATTAGGTTTAACTTTTATTAAATATTCTTGATCCAATCGTTCAACTTTAAAATCGATTATGTCCCCTGTTGATGTTGTGATAAATTTTGCAACATCCATAATGCTTTCAACTTTACTGCCATCAATTTCTAAAATAATATCATTATCTTGAAGTCCACCAACCATAGCTGGACTATCTTTTTGAACTTTAGTGATCATTGCTGGGGTAAAATCTTTACCTACAAAAGTATAAATACAAAAGAATATTGCTATCGCTAATATGAAATTAGCTAAAGGCCCACCAAATACTATTAAAGCTCTTTGATATAAGGGTTTTATAACAAATAACTTTTTTTGGTCTTCTTTATTGTATTGTTTTAATATTTTTTCATGATCAGCTTGTGAAAATACATTTCTATCTCCAAAAAACTTGACGTATCCTCCAAGTGGGATCCAACAGATCTTCCACCTGGTACCTGATTTATCATTCCAACCAAATATTTCTTTGCCAAATCCTATAGAAAAATCAGTAACCCCTACCCCATATTTTCTTGCAAAATAATAGTGACCATATTCATGGATAAATACCACAACTAAAATCAATATTATAAATGGAATAATATAAGTAAGCATAATAAATATTTTAAATGAATATTAAAATATTCTCAACCCTTGAATACCAATAATAAGTCTTGCTTATTTTAGCTTCCATTAAAAATGTTCTAAAAAACCCAATCTTTCTTTTATTTTATATGAATATTCTCTTATCCAATTGAAATTAACGTAAGATCATCATCTAATTTTCCAGATTTAGAATTTTTAATTATTTGTTTACTAACATCTGATAAATGTTTTTTTGAATCTTTGGTATAACTATCTTCAATTATTTTAATTGAACCTTCAATACCTATTTCTTGTCCTTCAGTATTTAAACTTTCTGACAAGCCATCTGTAAAAACATAGAATTTTTTTCCATTTAAAACTTGTTTGTTAATTTTATAGATTGATTTATTTTTTTGAAGAATAACTCCCATTGGTGGTGCTTCACTATCAAAATTTTGGTATTCACCATTGTTGTCTCTAATAATAGCTGGTTGATGTCCACCATTGACCCATGAAACCTCTTGAGTAATTAAGTCATATTTTCCAAGAACACAGGTCACAAACATACCTGATGTTTTAGTGATAAATAAATCGTTATTCATATGAAACATCATTTCATCAGGATCCACCTGATCTCTTGACATCACTTCAAATAAAGTTGAGGCTTTTGCCATCACCATTCCAGCATGAACGCCCTTGCCAGCAACATCTGCAATTATAAAATTGATACTATCATTATGTGGATAAAAACTGAAAAAATCACCTGAAACTTCTCTTGAAGCAATATTAATTCCATGCACTGGATAATTTTGTAAATCTCTTTTTGGCAAAAAGTTTTCTTGAACTCTTGCTGCTAAATTTACTTCATTGGAAATTCTGCTTCGCCATTTTTCTTTTTCATTTTCACTAATCTCCAGTTTGCTCATTAATCTATTGTAGTAAAGTCCAATTACCCCTCCTGCTGTAAAAGGATCTTGGGGTCCTCTAATTGATAAATCTCCACTTTCAGACTGTTTTTCAAGAATTGAAATTAGGTCATGCTCTACTGAAACAGCATTATGTTCAGCAATATTTAATCCTAATTCTTCTTGTAAAGGAGTTACTCTTAATGGATAAAAATAATTTAAAATTTTTAAAATTATATATGAGCCAAAAAATGCGAAAGCGCCAATTGCTAATATTCCTATAATCTGGACTTCAATTTGCTCTAACCTTGTAAGTCCTGTTCCTAATTTTTCTAAATCACTGAACAAACCAACTGAAATAGTTCCCCATACACCTGCTCCTAAATGAACTGGCACTGCACCTACAACATCATCTATCTCATATTTGTTTAACAGTTCATTTATAAAAATTGCTATAATTGCACCAATAATACCGACGAAAATTGCCGTAACTGATGTCATTGAATTACAACCAGCTGTTACAGCAACCAATCCTGCAAGAGGACCTAATATTACATAAAACGGATCTGGTTTTTTAAATAATAAAAATGAAATACCTAGTCCAGTTAACAACCCAAAAGCAGCAGAAAGAAATGTATTTATCAATATTAATGGCACTGTTTCATCCATTGCTCCATTACTTCCACCATTAAAACCAAACCAACCAAACCATAAAATTAAGGTTCCTAAAACGGCTAACGGAAAACTAGAGCCAGTAAATTTACCTTTATTAGACTTAGAATACTTTCCAATTCTTGGCCCTAAAATTAATAGAGCAGCGAGCGCAATCCATCCTCCAACAGAATGAACAATAGTGCTACCAGCAAAATCAACAAAACCAAGTTCTGTTAACCATCCAGTAGTTTTTACTCCCCCTGTAACAGCCAATAACTGCGTTACAGCATCATTCATCTTATTTAGATAACTGGATGACCAAGCCCAATGACCGACAATTGGATAAATTATGCCAGTTGCGATTATCGTTATTATTAAATATCCATTAAATTTCATTCTTTCAGCCACAGCGCCAGAAACTATTGTTGCAGCAGTTGCAACAAACATTGCTTGGAACACAAAATATGTCATGTAATCAGCTTTTTCGGTTTTAAAGAAAAAAAGATCTGTTCCAAAAAAACCGTTATAACTTGTCCCAAACATTAAGCCAAAACCAAAAATCCAAAAAACTACAACTGCTAAACCAAAATCAGCAGCATTCTTAAGAGCAACGTTAATGCTATTTTTGTGTCGTGAAAGACCAGTTTCCATACACATGAAACCAGCTTGCATAATAAAAACTAGTATTGCACAATCTATAACCCAAAGAGTATCAACAAATGATTTTACGTTTTCCAGATTTAAACTTTCCATAAAAAAATATTTTTTAAATTAGTGATTTTTTTTAGTGAATAAATATTATTTTAATAATCAATTTATAACAACAAAGGAGTAAGTTTTAAACTGCTTGTGTGTCTATTTTGACCACTTATATCAGTCATTAAAGATAAATATAAAATAATTACTAAAAAAATTTTTGATTAAAAAAAGCTTTATCCTTAACTAATAATAAAAAAAAATATAAATTATCTTCTAGCAGGAGTTTTAGTTGCTATATATTGTTTTCTAACTCTTTCTCTAAAATAGATATAAACTCCTGCCGAGATAATACAGATTACTCCTAATAAAGTTCTTAAAGGTGGAATTTCACTAAATAAAAAATAACCTGGGATCATCGACATTATAATTAATGAGTACTCGAATAATGAGACAACCGATGGAGATGCAATGATATATGCAGAAAATATGCACAAAAATGCAATAGATGCTGCAAGCCCAAAAAATAGTATAAATTTCCAAGTATAATCAAAGTTTGAAAACCACTCTCTAAATATAAACTGAGTAGTTGGATCAAAATCAGTACTATTAAACTGACCATTACCCATAAAGAGATAAATGATCCCACATAATATAAGAGCAATTAAATAAAAGTAATATAGCTGAGTGTTTACATCATCTTTATCTGATGTGTATTTTGTAATTGTCATTGAAGCTGCATAAAATAAAGCACTTAAAACTGGTAACAAGTTTTTATATTCAAAGTCTGAAAAATTAGGATTTAAAACAATTAGTACTCCCATAAAACCAAAGGCAATAGCAGACCAACGTCTTATTCCAATAAACTCTTTTAAGAAAAATTTAGCAAAGATGGATACAAAGAAAGGACATGAGAAAAATAAAGCATTAGCTGTTGCTAGCTGCATATAAGTAATTGAGATAAAGAAAGTTGAAAATGCAATAAAGTGCAACAATACTCTTATAAAGGTTAATAATGGATAATGAGTTTTTAAAGAAACTTTTTGTCCTTTAAAACTTAAGTAGATAAATAAAACAATTGCGGCAACTAAATATCTTCCAAAGAATATTTCATAAAGAGCAGATTGCTCAAAGATAAACTTGATCAATGCATCTTGCATTGAAAACAAGCTCATAGCGATAAGGATTAAAATAATTCCTTTTGAATTATTATCTGTGGTCATTAATATTAATAATGAGGTGGTTTTTTATCTTCTTTAATGGCTCCTGATGCAATCTCCCCATCCATTTCGATTATTCTCTTATTTAAATCAGTAATTTCTTTTTTAAGTTCTTTAATCTCTTTTTGTTGAGAATAAAGTTCATTACTTAAGTCTGATAATTCTTGCTGGAGATAAGTGACTTGTTCTTCTAAATTTTTATGAATTTTTGTCGTCATGATTAATCCCAAATAGCTTTTTAATTTTATCTTTATAAGAATAATATAAAGAGAAGCAGATCAAACCTACTAATACTATCCCAACAAATATTCTTAAATACTGATTAAAGAACAAGTTTATAAATTCAGTCATAATAAAATTTTATTAATTAAGATCAAAAATTTTTATTTTAAAGTTCCCTCTAGAACATACTTTAATATTCTTACCACCTGCATTTGATCTGAGGCAACAGCTGAAGCTGCAGCATCTATTTCTTTTAAAGCGTGTTGATGATCTTCATTTTGTATAACAATAATTGATTTATCTAATGCAGCTGCGTATCCTGCATCAAAAGCTGCGTTCCATTGTTTGTATTTTTCACCAAATTTAACAACGACCACATCACTGTCTTTAATAGATTTTTTTGTCCTAATTGAATTGATATTAGCCCCTTTTCGATCTTTCCAGAAATTTTTCTCTTCAGCACCTAATATTTCAACACCACAATCATCTGATGACGGGTGATCAGTTACGGGAGATGAAAATTGAATATCTAAATTTTCTTTTTTACAATTTTCAATTATTTCCTCACGCCAATTAGTGTGAATTTCACCCGCTAAATATACTTTTAACATTTCTTCTCCTGTATCCTGTAATTTCTATATCTATTATAATTCTTATTAATATATTCAATCATATATCAAAAATTTAACTTATCTTTAATTGCATAAAACCACACAGCCAACCTAAAATAAAATGTCCTGAATTGAGGAAAAACAAACTTTTTTGGTAACCCTTTATATATCTTTGAAATATCAAGCTCTTTACTATTGGATGAAAAAACTAACTTAGATAACTGTTTTCCAGTCCAAGGGGCTGCACTAACCCCTACTCCATTATAACCAAATCCATAATAAATCTCTTCATTTTCAATTTTACCAATGGATGGTGTAAGCTTTTGAGATAAAGCAATTAACCCACGCCAGTTATAATCAATTGTAACATTTGACCACTTTGGAAAGATATCTTTTAAAAACTTTTCCATTTTTATAGACATTGTTAAATTTGACTGATCACTACCAGTTAAATCTCCTCTAGTTCCAAATAAAATTCGGTTATCGGGTAACTTTCTATAATAATACAAAAGATTTTTTGTATTAGCGATGGGTGAAAATGTTTTAAAGTTATGAGCATTCAATTCATCCTCATTAAGTTTTCTAGTTACAATTATATTTGAGATAACAGGAAGTACTCTTCCATCCATTTGAGGAATTAATCCTTCTTGATAAAACCCATTCGTTGCAACCACTATCTTTTTAGATCGAATAGTTCCTTCTTTTGTTTTTAAAATATAAGATCCATTTTCTTTATCAATTTTATCTACTTTAGTGTGTTCAAATATTTTTAATTTTTTTGATAAAGCATATTTTGCAATCCCATTTACAAATTTAAGAGGATTAATTGCAAAACCAGGTTTATATGAAAACGCTCCATATTGTTCAGTTCCTCCATGTCCAATTTCATTGAATTCATCTTTAGAATAAACTTTAGTTTCAATCCCAAATTCAGATTTATAAACCTTAGCTTGTTCTTTAATTTGATCAAATTTATTTTTATGATGAGCAACCACAAAATTATTGTCTCCTGTTACATCACAATCAATATTGTATTCTTTAATGATATCTTTGGTGTGGTTTGAGCCTTCAACAGAATTTTTAAAAAACTTTTTTGTCTCCTCCACCCCATAAACAGACTGCATCTTTTTAAAAGACATCTTGCTTGGTGGTAGACAATTAAATCCAGCATTCCTAGACGATGCACCCCAGCCAATTTTTCCAGCTTCAACTAAAATGACATCTAAATTATGATTTTCAATTAAGTTTATTGCGCAAAGTAATCCGGTGTATCCTCCACCGATCACTACTATTTCTGAATTAGTATCTTTTATAAGTTTGTCTATTTGTAAATTTTCACTTGAAGTATCTTCCCAATAACTACTAATAGGAGTATCAAATTTATAAATATCTGAATGATATAAATTTCTCATTTTTTTAAGAATACTTAAACTTGTAACAAGTGTCTAATATTCTAAACAGCTTGAACCAATGAAGCGCTATTATTGGTAGGTTTGTTTACATCTTTTGACACTTCATGAAAAATAAGGTCAGGTTTATTACATTCTTTTAAAAAGGTCGAACCTTGGAGCTCTAAATTTAAATATCGATTAATATCTGTTTGATTAATGATCACTGGTTGTCGGTGATGAATTTCACTAATGTTATCTTTAGCTTCTTCTGTAATTAAACAAAATTGATCTTCTTCATAAATACCTGCAAAGAATATCGGGTTCGTATCTTTTCTTGTAAAGTAATGTGGGGTTTTTTCTTTCTCTTCTCTCTTCCATTCATAAAAGCCATCTGCAACTGCAACACATCTATTGTTCTTAATCAATTTTTTAAATGAAACTTTCTCATCAATGGTCTCTAATCTTGCATTAATTAAAGCTTTAAAATCTCTATCTTTAGCCCAACCTGGAATTAAGCCCCATTTAAGAGCTTCTAATGTATTTCCATTTTTATATTTTTTAATCACTGGAAGCTTTTGATAAGGATGAGCATTATAATTCTCATTATCCTCTACTTGAATAGCTGACTTTACTAATTTACTAGTTTTAGTAACTGGATTTTTTATAACGTATCTTCCACACATTTAATTATAACTCTTCTTAACCATTTCTTTAAAACTCTCACTTGCCCATTCACTAAGCACAGTTAAATTAGGATTATTAACTCTTAGTTGATCAAATTTTTGTTCCATTTCTTTTGAGAATGAATTTCCTTCTATGTAAATCCCGTTTAAATTTTTAACCTCTTTTAAATTCGCCCATTCAATAATGGCTTCTCCTGCTTTATCCGTAATACCACATTCAACAAAAGCAATCACTGAGGTTTCTTTTGGAATTTGTTTAAGAATTGCAATCACTCCTTCATCTTTTAAATTATCATTAAAACTCATGCTAATAGTATGTAGTTTTGGTCCATCATTTAAGTCAATTTTTTTAATAGCTTCTGCAATATTTTTGGCATCTACAATATCAAGGTTGGCTTTTCGAATTACAAAGTCATAAGTTTTTGCATTTTGATTTAATTCTTTTAAATTTTTAGCGACTTCCAAACTTTTTTGTTTATTGGTCTGAACTAAAACATCGATTAAATCTTGCATAACGATATTTGCATAACTTATGTTAAATAAAGAAAGAGTAAAAACTATAATGAAAAAAAAACTTTTCATTTCAAAAACTAGCAAAAATAACTATTAATGTCGATCAGCTGGTTTAGGCATATTGGCCAGCAACATAACCAGAAGACCAAGCCCATTGAAAATTATACCCACCTAAATGTCCAGTTATATCAACTACTTCACCAATAAAGAATAAATTTTTGTGTTTATTAGACATCATTGTTTTTGATGATAATTCTTTAGTATTAACCCCACCTAAAGTGACTTCTGCTGTTCTGTACCCTTCTGATCCTGTTGGATTGATTAACCAAGAATTTATATTCTCACTTAGTTGTTTTAATATTTTGTTAGATAATTCAGAAATATTTCCAGTTACTTTATTTTCGTTACAAATAATTTGAGCTAATCTTTTGGGTAAAATTTCACTTACGATATTTAAGATATCAAATTTTGGATTTAACTTTCTTTTTTCTTCTAATAAATCGTAAACATTTAATTTTGGTGAAAGATTAACTTTTATATTATCACCCTGTTTCCAGTAAGATGAAATTTGTAAAATAGAAGGACCACTTAAACCTCTATGCGTAAATAACATTCCTTCTTGAAATAAAACTTTATTAAATGAGACTATCGCTTCAACAGAAAGACCAGTTAACTCTTTACAGATTTCTAATATCTTTTCATTAAACGTTAAGGGCACTAAAGCAGGTAAGGTTTCAATAATGTTGTGATCAAATTTCTTAGCAACCTCATAACCAAATGAAGTCGCACCAATTTTAGGAACTGATAATCCACCAGTTGCAACAATTAAAGATTGGCATGAATATTCTTCATTTTCCGTTGATACAAGATACTGATCATTATCTTTATCAACATTCTTTATAATAAATTCTTTTAAAACAGTTACATTTGCCAACTCACATTCTTTAAGTAGCATTTCAACAATTTGTTGAGCACTATGATCGCAAAATAATTGTCCTAATTTTTTTTCATGAAATTTAATCTCATACTTATTTATTAAATTGATAAAATCGTTTTGGGTATATTGACTTAGAGCTGATCTTACAAACTTTGGGTTTTGAGAGAGAAATTTGCTTGAATTAGTGTTGATATTAGTAAAATTACATCTACCTCCTCCAGAAATTCTAATCTTCTCGCCTATTTTTTTATAATGATCAACTAACAAGACTTTACGACCACGCTTGCCAGCTTCAATAGCACTCATCATGCCAGCTGCACCCGCTCCTATTATAATTACATCGTATTGAATACTCATAAATAATAGTGAGTTTTATTTACCAAATATTTTTAATTTAACTCCATAATCAACAGCTAAACTGTAATCAGGATCGTCATCACTATCAACCACCAACTGACCTGTTTTACTCAAAAGCTTATGGCAATCTTTAGTTAAATGTCTTAATTTAATTTTTTTTCCAAAACTATTATATTTATGAGCAACATCTTCAATTGCTTTTAATGCAGACTGATCAATTACTCTAGACTTTGCAAAATCAACAATCACTAACTTTGGATCTTGTTCAGGAGTAAATAATTCTAAAAAACTATTAGCTGAACTAAAAAACAGAGGTCCTTCAATTTCATAAACTTTAGCACCCTTATCTGTTTTTGAAGGTCTCTCGATAGCTCTAATTCTTGAAGCAGTTTTCCATGCATAAACTAAAGCTGACACAATAACCCCTACAATCACTGCAACTGCTAAATCTTCTAACACTGTTACAACCGTTACAAGCACCGTGACTAGGGCATCACTTTTTGGCACCATCATTAAAAACTTAATTGAATTCCATGCAAAAGTTCCAATCACCACCATAAACATTACCCCTACTAAAGCTGCAATAGGGATCATCTCTATATAATTTGAGGTATATAAAATAAAAATTAATAAAAATACTGCAGCGGCAATACCAGCTAAACGAGTTCTACCACCTGATCTTACATTGATCATTGATTGACCAATCATGGCGCAACCACCCATTCCTCCAAAAAAACCAGTTACTGAATTTGCAAATCCTTGAGCTAAGCATTCTTGGCTGGCCCCACCTCTTTTATTAGTAATCTCTCCTACTAAGTTTAAAGTTAACAAGCTCTCTATTAATCCAATCGATGCTAAGATAAATGCATAGGGAAAAATAATTTTTAATGTATCAAGATTTAATGGAACATTTGGAATTGAAAAATTAGGCAATCCTCCTTTAACGCTAGCTAAATCTCCAACGCTTGGAATATCAATTTTAAGAGCAAGAACTAATACTGTTGTTAAAAGTATTGCAACTAAAGTTGATGGAACTACTTTTGTAAGCTTGGGCAAGAACCAAATGACAAACATAGTAAGTAAAACAAAAACAATAGAATAAAGTAATATATCTCCTGATATCCAAACTGATTGTCCAAGATCATTTATAGTTTTAAACTGACTTAGTTGAGAAATGCCAATTACGATTGCTAGTCCATTGACAAAACCTAACATCACAGGCTCAGGTACCATTCTTATAAATTTTCCTAGTTTAAAAACACCAGCTAATAATTGTAAAACTCCCATTAAAACAACCGTTGCAAATAAATATTCAGCACCATGTTCAGTTACCAATGAGACCATCACTACAGCAAGAGCACCTGTTGCACCTGATATCATTCCAGGTCTTCCACCAAATACAGCAGTAATTAATCCAACAATAAATGCAGCATACAAACCAGATAAAGGTGCAACTCCTGCAACAAAAGCAAAAGCTATCGCTTCTGGCACCAATGCTAATGCAACTGTTAATCCTGATAAAATTTCTACCTTAAATAAAGAAAAGGATACCCCACCTTTTGGAATATAGTTCTGAGCATTAAAACTTAAAGATCTTGCAAGCGTCAACATTGCCTTAGACGGAGGTGTGGTTTTTTTCATCTAGTGATTGATTTTAAAATTTTTAATTAATTAAATTGATTGTCTTTTAATTAACTCTTCAATTTGTTCAATCATTACCTTGGATGATTTCATTGCAGGGTAAATTTCTTGAGCTTTTTGATAGCTTCTCTTTGCTTTATCGTAATTCTTTAACTTTATATTGACCATTCCTTGCCCTGCTAAAGCTCCAAAATGTCTTTCTTCTAATTCTAAAACTTTATCAATATCATCTTGGGATTTTTGAAATTCTCCAACCATATAAAATACTGTTGCTCTTTTATTCCAAGCCTCAGCCCAAGCTGGATCTAATTCAATCGCTTCTGAAAAAACATCGATCGCTCTATTTAATTGTTGATCTTGAACTAACCTTGATCCCTCATCTAAAAGAGATGTCAATTTTTGATCTGTAGGATGAGTACTCCATAACATCCAAATTTGTTGGGCTATTCCTGATGATAAAGATGGAATGTTTTTTTTTAATTCTAAGAATAATTTATCCAACTCAATATTTCTATCATTTGCAATTAAGGGTGAGGTTGAAAGAAATAAAATAATAATAGATAGAATCTTTTTCATGAAAAAACGATAACAAAAAAATAATATTAAGTCTTTATAGATTTTTTAAGATAGCTTTTTTTAGTGTGTTACCAATGATAATTGTGCCTTGGTCATTTGGATGCATGCCGTCACTTAAATTAAATTCAGGTTTTTGTGCTACACCTTCAAGTAGAAATGGAATTAATTGCAAATTATATTCTTTAGATAAGTTAAAGAAAATTTTATCAAAAGATTCCTTATATTCAGAACCATACGAAGTAGGTGCAATCATTCCTGTAATGATTATTTTTATTTTTTTGTTTTTTGCGATTTGAATTATTTCTTCTAAATTATTTTTAGTTTCCTTAGGATTAATGCCTCTTAACATATCGTTAGCTCCAAGACATAAGATCATTAGATCGATATTAGATTGGGATAATGTCCACTCAGCTATATTTAATCCACCTGCTGATGTACTCCCTGAAACACTGCCATTGATGATTTCAATTTTATGTCCTTCTACCTCTAAACTATTTTGTAAAACTACTGATAAATGTTGTTCCTTAGGCAATCCATAGCCAGCCATTAAACTATCTCCAAACAAAATTACTTTTTCTATTGCACTTACCTTTATGGTGACTAGACAGAGTACGATTATTTTAATAATAAAACTTTTATTCATGAGCATTCTTCTTAAATTAAATAAAGTAAATCTTAAATACCAAACAGGTAAAGATAATATCAGAGTTTTAAAAGATGTTAACTTAACTACTAAGAAAAAAGAGACAATATCTATTGTTGGTGAAAGTGGATCAGGAAAAACCAGTCTTATTATGTTAATTGGAGGCTTAGAAAAAGCTACTTCTGGAAAAATTTTTTTTCAAAATCATGAGATTACAAAATTAAGCGAAGATGAAGTCTCAGAAATTAGAAGAAAAAATATTGGAATTATATTTCAGTCATTTTATTTAATCCCCAATTACACAGCAGTTGAAAATGTAGCCTTAACTCTTGAACTGAATAAATTCAAAAACCCAGAAAAAGAAGCAAAACTATTATTAGATCGATTTGGACTTAATCATCGATTTAATAATTTACCAAGCCAACTATCTGGCGGAGAACAACAAAGAGTTGCGATAGCAAGAGCGATTGCGATGAAACCAGAATTAATCTTAGCGGATGAGCCTACTGGAAATCTAGATACTGAAAATTCAGTAATGATTTCTGATATATTATTTAAATACGTGAAAGAAGAAGGTTCCTCACTCATTATGGTAACTCATGATCCAAAATTAGCTAACAAAGCTAAAAGAAAAATTAGAATTAAAGATGGAAAAATTAAATAATCCGTCTGAATTTAATCTAATTATTAAGTATGCTTTAAAAGATTTAAGCAGAAATTATAAAAAATTAACTAGTATTATTGTAACTCTTTTTATCAGTCTTTTCATTTTAAGTGCCATCTTCACCATTGAAGATAGTTTAAAAAAAGAATTAAATGATAATGCTAAAGCCCTGTTAGGTGGCGACCTTGAAATTGACTATAATCGTAATGAAGGAAGTCTTAAACTAGTCAATCAAGTTAAAGAGTTTGCAACCGTTTCTCAAATGATTGAATTTAGTACAATGGTCTCAACCATTGGTAGAGACAAAAACAAATCTCTGTTTACTAGAATTAAAACTGTAGATACTAAATATCCTTTATATGGCTCTGTTGATTATGAGCCTGCTGGCGCATTTGATAGAATGCATAATGAACCCAATACTTTGTTAATAAATGAAAGTTTATCAAAAAATTTAAACTTAAAAATTAATGAAAAAATTAAAGTTCAAAATCAATTATTTACAATTATAGGAATTGTAAAATCCGTCCCTGATGTCAGTGGGTTTGTTGCTTTTGGTGATTGGGCACTTGCAGGAGATCAAACATTAGAAATTTTGAAACTTAATGGAATTGGCAGCTTTTTAAATTATGAATACAAAATAAAATTCAATGAAACAGATGATGCTGGTAAAATAGAAAAAAAAATAGAGAATATATTTAAAGATGATCAAAAAGTTAAACTTAGGTATCCTGAGAATTCTGCAAGTGGATTAAAGAGAATAATCAACAATTTTTCACAGTTCTTATCACTAGTTTCAATTAGTGCAATGTTGATTGCAGGAATTGGGATAGCAAATACTCTTCTCTCTTTTATTAATCAAAACAATATGTCTATTGCAGTTAGAAAAGCAGTTGGATTTTATTCAGGTAATATTAAAACACTCTATTATCTTCAATTATTTATCTTACTTTTGGTAATCACAACTTTTGCTTATGGCTCAAGTTTTTTAATTGTACCTTTTGTCGATCAATATTTATCTGATGGATTAGGGCTAAATGTTTCCCCAGTATTTTCGATTATAAATTTTATTAAAATATTTTTAGTTGGGTTATTAGTTCTTATTATTTTTTCAATCCCAACCATTAGTTCAATCGATCAAGTAAAAGCCTCAAATTTATTTAGAAATGTTTTTCAAAATTTAGAATTTTATTATTCAAAAAAATCTACAGCTTTAAGCCTAATCTTATTATCAATTTTGGTATTATTATTTAGTTTTGGATCTGAAAGACCTATTTATAGTCTTGGATATTTTGTTGCTTTTTTTGTTTGTTTAATAGTATTTTTTCTACTTTCAAAAATAATCATTTATTTTTTAAAAAAATTTAAATCTACTTCCAATATATCTTTAAAAGTATCCATTAAAAATATAACCCAGACAAAAAGTATTACTCCAATTACAATTATGTCTTTAGGTTTAGGAGTTACTTTACTGCTTACACTAGCGTTAGTTGGTACTAATTTTCAAAGAGAAATTGCAAAATCCATACCTGATATTGCTCCTGATTATTTTTTTGTTGGTATTCAAAAAGGAGAAAAAGAAATTTTTGAAAAAAATATACTGAATATGGATGCTAATGCAAAAATTGAGGTGGTACCGATGGTGTCATCTGGGATTATTAAGATTAACGGGATTAATCCAAATACTTATATAAAACCTGACAATGATAGTTACTGGGTAATTGGTAGTGATAGAAGATCTTCATGGGTAGATGAAGTTCCAGAAGATAATCCATTAACTGAAGGTAAATGGTGGGATATTACCAAACCTAACAAACTTCAAATTTCTTTAGATGCTGAAGTTGCAAAAAATTTAAATATTAAATTAGGCGATGTATTCACGCTAAATATTTATGGTAGAGAAATTGATGGAGAGATAGTTAATTTTAGAGCGGTTGATTACCGTGATCTCAGTATTAATTTTGCTATGTTATTTAATCCTCAATTTGCAAATAATATTCCTCATGAATATTTAGCAACTGCAAAATTTGAAACAATTGAAAAGTTTGATGAGACTTCAATGTTAGATGTATTACCTAGTTTATCCATGATTAAGATTGCAGATTATTTGAATAAAGTAACCGATGTTTTGAACAAAGTTTTCATAGCAGTTACTCTTATTTCAGCAGTCACTATTATTATAGGATTAATTGTTATTTCTAGCGCCATTATGGTTCAAGGAAAAGTTAAAGAATATCAAAATTTAGTATTTAAAATTTTAGGGTTTTCAAAAAAAGAAGTTATTTTATCTTCCTTAATCGAATTTTTAATAATCTTTAATTCTGTAATATTGATAGCAACCTTTTTTGCGGTAACTGCCTCTAAATTTATTATGGAGAATATCTTTGAATTAGTCTGGGCTTTTGATTTTAAAGTTTTATTTAACTTAGGATTGAGTATTGGATTGGTTACCTTGGCATTAATAATGATTACAAATTTAAAATACCTAAACCCTAAAGTTTATCCAATGATTAGGAACCAGTAGACTTCAATATCTCCAATGGAAGTGGTGCGTCAGGATATTTAACAATGCATAATTCTTCATATTTTTTACA
>Ga0233395_1000733_pt1 | contig 16675 bp, 17 predicted proteins | sample 27DmetaG_FD_186029 | JGI IMG/M metagenome (GOLD analysis project Ga0233395, IMG submission 186029) | Seawater microbial communities from Monterey Bay, California, United States - 27D | ecosystem: Environmental > Aquatic > Marine > Coastal | place: USA: California | collected 2016-10-12 | reverse complement strand
CCCAAAAGCCGTTAAAAATTACGCACGCAAACATCCGCACAGTATGGGCGAGTGGTCTGCTGAAAGCGCGAGTCATGTGAGTAGCATGTCTGAAGGCGATTTTTACGGAACAGAGACCAGCACCACCCTCGAAGAGAATTGTATTGCCAAAATTCGATTTACAAAAAATACTGGCGAAGTTGAAATTCTAAAAGAATCTCTTCCCTTACTCGCAGGAGAAATCATAGATACAGCCACAATGAACATGGCGAAGCTGAAAGCATTTTTAACCGAGCAAGTAGCAGATGCAAAAGCCAAAGGCGTATTGTTTTCTTTGCATATGAAAGCTACGATGATGAAGGTCAGTGACCCGATCATGTTCGGAGCGGCTGTGGAGGTGTTTTTTAAAGACGTATTCTCAAGTTATGCGAATGATTTTGCTGATTTAGGCGTCGATGTTCGCAACGGATTGGGAGATATTTATGCGAAAATTGGCCAATTGCCAGAGGCTAAACGTCAAGAAATAGAATTGGCTCTAGAGTCGGCCATTACAAATGGCCCAGACCTAGCGATGGTCAATTCAGATAAAGGGATTACCAACCTTCACGTACCGAGCGATGTTATCATCGATGCATCAATGCCTGCGATGATTCGGACTTCAGGAAGAATGTGGGATAAGGACGGTAAAGCAAGTGATACAAAGGCAGTCATTCCAGACCGTTCTTACAGCGGAATTTACCAAGCCACCATCGATTTCTGTAAGGTAAATGGTGCGCTCGACCCCACCACAATGGGATCTGTGAGTAACGTTGGTTTAATGGCACAGAAAGCAGAAGAATACGGTTCACACGACAAAACCTTCCAGATGCAAGATGCTGGTCGCGTAGAGGTCGTGGTTGGAGATAAGGTAGTGTTGAGTCAAGAGGTAAATGCCGGCGATATATTCCGCATGTGTCAGGTTAAAGACGCCCCTATTAAAGATTGGGTAGGACTAGCAGTACGTCGTGCTCGTGCGACACAAATGCCGGCCGTTTTTTGGCTGGACGATGAACGTGCACACGACCGTGAGTTGATTAAAAAAGTTGGCGCCTACCTTCCAGAGTACGATACAGACGGCTTAGACTTGTTCATTATGTCGCCGATCGAAGCTACTACCTTTAGTTTGGAGCGCATTGTTCAAGGATTGGATACCATTTCTGTTACAGGAAACGTATTGCGCGATTACCTCACTGATCTCTTCCCTATTCTCGAGGTCGGTACATCCGCTAAAATGCTCTCCATCGTTCCTTTGATGAACGGCGGTGGATTATTTGAGACGGGTGCCGGTGGATCTGCACCAAAACACGTGGAGCAACTTACCAAAGAGAATTACTTGCGTTGGGACAGCTTAGGAGAATTCCTCGCATTGGGCGTGAGTCTAGAACATTTTGCAGAAAAAGATGGCAATGAGAAAGCTGCTGTGCTATCACGCACTTTGGACGATGCTACGTCTAAATTTTTAGATACCGATAAGAGCCCTACGAGACGTTTGGGTGGGATAGATAACCGCGGTTCGCACTTCTATTTAGCGTTGTATTGGGCGCAAGAATTAGCCAATCAAAACGACAACGCCGAACTAAAAGCAACCTTTGCTTCATTCGCAGAAACCCTAACAGCAAATGAAAGGACCATTGTAGACGAGCTCATTGCAGTTCAAGGCAACGGTGCAGATATTGGCGGCTATTATTTCATGAATGATGATAAAGCCACGGCAATCATGCGTCCGTCTCAAACTTTGAATCGATGCATTGATTCGTTCTAAGCTCTAAGGAACATAAATGAAAAGAAAAACCCGGCGCCATTGGCGCCGGGTTTCTTTTTACCGCGTATCGCGGCCGCGGGTGCGGCGCACGATCAGGTTAACGCTGTTTCGCAAAGGCGAAGGTAAGTGGTATGTGCAAGCGTTTGGCCCAGCTCCTCTCATCGTGCGCCGCACCCGGGAACTTTTGGGTAACCCAACGTTCTCCTGAAACAAAACCATTGGACTCTAAAACGGAATTGACTTGATTTTGAAACGGCTCATACATCGCGTCGAGCGTCTCTGTACCATAATCAAAGTAAATTCTCTTAATACGCTCTGGTGTAATGTTTTGAGCTATGTACGCCTGGAATGCATCAGGTATTTCTTCATTCGGGCTAAAACCACCAGGCCAATGCGTACTCATGCACAAGGCCGTACCGAACACCTCCGGGTATTCTCCGATAGCATACATACTCATAAGACCACCCATAGAACTCCCTGCTACAGCCGTTGCACTTTTATCAGAATAAACCTGAAATGTAGTATCGACTAAAGGTTTCACAATGTCTACCATATAATGTAAATACGCATCGCTTTTGATAGGAAACGCCGTGTCGGAACCATACCGGGAAGCGATTTCCGCCATGGTAGAATCTGAAAATTGCGCGCGCAGTGATTTAAAAGGCTTCTGCGGGAAATATTCAAAGTTTCGCGTGACACCACCATGATGCAATGCCACAATAATGGTCGGCAAAGTTGTTTTTGTCGCAATAAGACTGTCCATGACTTCATCCACACGCCATTCTTGATGGTTCCAGGTCGAATTTGCATCAAACAACATCTGGCCATCATACATGTAGAGCACGGCATGTTTGCGCTTACCATCGTAAGTACTGGGTAGCCAAATGTCTAGCGGTCGCGCACTGAGTGTGCCTTTCGTATGCGAGCTATCCAGTCGCAATAACGTTCCGGTAGATACCCCGCTGACGGTATCCCATTGCAACGTTGCAGTAGCCTCGCTTTGAGTAGAAGTACTGCTGCAACTCATCAAGGATAGGACTACAAAAAGGGTCAAAAAGTAGGGTTTCATAGGCTATTTTAAATCGAAAATGAGTGCTTCCATGGGCGCTATGGAGAGTGTTTCTTCAAGGGAAGTAGTTTCACCCGTCCAAACCTCGATCGCCGCTGAGAAGCCTTCAAGTCCTTGCTGGAATCGGTCTAAATCAAGCATAACCGCCTTACTATTACGATTCAATACAATCATTTTGTGCTCGTCCTGGAACGTTCTGAAATACACATAAACCTCATTTTGCGGAATATAATGCAAGAGTGTCCCCATATTCAGTGCACACGACGTACGACGTAATTGAGCCAATGACTGGATATAAGCAAAGGCCTCTTTCTGCTGAGCAGTGAGCCCTTCTCCGGTAAAGGCATTGACCGGGTCGCCTTCCCATCCCCCGGGAAAATCTGATCGAATAATACCATGGTCTTCAGTGCCTGGGTTGCTCATAAGAATCTCCGTACCATAGTAGAACTGCAACGTACCACGCGTAGTAAAGAGAAATGCCATCGCCATCTTCCATTTGTCGTAATCCTCGTCTAATTGCGTGTAAATACGACTCATATCGTGATTGTCTGGGAAAATCATAATGTTGTTGACATCCCCGTACATGTAGTCCTTAGCAAGACTTTCATAGATCTTTGTCATGCTGCTTCTCCATCCCGATTCACCTTTCAACCCCTCTATAAGTGCTGATTGTAATGGAAAATCCATAACACTCGGCAAATAGGTCGTGTAATTGTCCATCTTCGCAGTGCCCGTTTGCCAATAGCTGATCAAAGCGGGATCACTCACCCACTCTTCTCCTACGATATTGAAGTTGGGATATTCGTCTAATATGGCTTTTGTCCAGTCTGCGAGAAACTGCTTTTCTGGATACGGCCAGGTATCCATTCGAATACCGTGCAACCCTAAATATTCAATCCACCAAATTGAATTCTGTATCAGGTAACGGGCCAATTTTTCATTGCGCTGGTTCAAATCCGGCATCGTTTCTACAAACCATCCATCGGTAAACATCTTGCGATCCACGTCCGCTGCATGCGGATCGAACCGACTCACCTTCATATGATTCGTCTGCGTAAATTCAGGCCATTGATTAACCCAATCTTTGCTCGGTAAATCGGCCATCCACGGATGTGAACTCCCGATATGATTTGCGACTTGATCCATAATAAGACCAATTCCCTTCTCCTTTGCCTTATCGGCCAATTCTTTATACAGTGCATTCGTTCCATACCGAGCATCCACTGCGTATAAATCCGTCATCGCATACCCGTGATAACTGTACGATGGCATATCATTTTCAAGCACCGGATTGAGCCATAAACTACTCACTCCTAGACACTTAAAGTAGTCTAAACTTTCAATGACGCCCGCTAAATCACCTCCGTGACGACCGCCTTGAAACTCACGATTAGGAGACTCAAGCATTCCCTTAACACAGTCATTGCTAGGATCACCGTTGCGAAAACGGTCTGGAGTTAATAGGTATATAAAATCCGCAGATGAGAATCCTTTACGCACTGCACTGCCATCCTCGCGCGCTCCAATACGCACCATCAAACGACCAATTTTCTTACCTTTTGTATTGCGAAAAACGAAGGTGTGATTACCAACTTTGGCACCAGCAGGAATTTTAGCCGTGACAAACAAATAGTTTGGGCTTTCCAATCTTTCACTTTTTAGGACTTCAAGCGTCTTACTTTCTGCAATTAATTCAGAAATATCATTACCGTAGACCATAAATTCTACAGTATTCATCTCCATTCCAACCCACCAGCTTTCGGGTTCAATTTTATGCAAACTCTGCCCCTGTGCGCCAAAGCACAACAGAATCGCTAGACTTATCAATAGCTTTTTCATGAGGTAATATCTAATACTCTTTAAATGTACAACCTGCTAGAGATTTCACCTCATGTTTGATAAAGACCCCTTAGTTTTGCACAAAAGATGAGCAAATGGCAAAATTGAAATTACAAGCGGAAGTCATAAGTGCCCTTGAAGGTGCCGAACTACAAGATTTTAGTACCGCTCAACGCGCCGTAGTCAGCACACTTAAAAGTGGTCAGAACAAATGGCTCATCGCAGCGGATCTCGCTCCCTTGCGCATTGCAGTAGCAGCGACCATAATTCATCAACTCAAGGAAAGTTTCGAAGATGTAGCACGCGCTTTAATCCTGGTACAGAACGCTGAAATCGCAGATGAATACGCACAATACTTTGAAACCTTGGGCAAGCATACTGATCTTCGTGTATGGACCGCGTACCCTGGGCCTCAGTTATTAAAACAAAAAGAGGATATCTACTTCGGAGCAGATGTAGTTATTGCTACGCCCAGACGCTTGAACGAATTACTAAATATTGAAGGATTCAATAGTGCTTCTGTGAAAACACTAGTCTTAGATGCATCGAACCAATTGCTTAAAGTAGGAAATGTAGCTTTCACTCAACGTATCAGTGATAGTATCCCTTTAAAACAACGCGTATCATTAAGCACTGAAAATAAAGGAAGTACGTACGCGTACATGGACCGATTCGCCTTTCCTTTTTCTGTTGAAGAGTATTAAGCCTGGACCGTTAAACGTTTATCAGGCCAATACCCACTGTGGCGTGCTGGATAGGCTTCGCTTAAGCCCGATAAACTGTTTTTCCACCATTCTTGAGCATCATCCATCAATGCATCAGCGTCTGGGTTCGAGATAGGTACAGGACGAACATCCACGTAGGCATTAATTTTACGCACGCAACATACCGCCCATAAATGTGAAATGAAATTGATGCCAACTGGATAACCGGTCTTCGCAGAATCGAAATGTAAGCTCCATTGGTAGATATTAAATCCATGTTTGGCACTTTCGTAAAACATACCTGGTTTTAACGGCAACATTTGCGGACCTTCCCATGACGTGCCTTCTGGAAATAAAACAACAGTTTGACCGTCTTTAATAGCCTCAATAATACCTTCGCGCGTCTTAGTGCGACTTTCTTTACTTTCACGTTTGACCCACAAAACACCTAGAGCTCGGGCTGCCCAACCTATGAGAGGCCAACTTTTAACTTCAGCTTTGCCAACAATGGTAAATAGATCACTAGTTGGAACAAATAGGACGTCCAGATAAGAACGATGATTTGACATCAAAATACCCGGGCCTATACTATCAAATCGAGGGCCCGACACTTTGACACCAACAATCCATAGCAATACCCAACGTAAATTGATAAAGAAACGATGCGCTACTTTTCTACCCGCAAAAGGGTATAAGAAAGCAAGACTGAGTACTCCTATAAGGATGACACTAAAAACACCGACGACTCGAATAAAACCTAAAATACTTTTCATCGAAGCAAATTACATCAGCAAGTTACGGAGTCGTAAAAAAGATATACCCATGTTTTGAGAAAAATATGTCCAAATCAAACACAATTATGTCTGCTGTTTTGATTTATTCTCGAAAAAGAGACTAGAAATTCCAACGATCTCTAAAAGTATCCATCACATCCATACCTATTTTCAAACGAAAACCAGGATTAGCATCGGTTGGGCTCGTTAAATAATAAACTCCAAACCGCATCGGGGTCTGCCAAAGTCTCACTTTACGCTCAAGTCCGACATAGGTTTCTAAATGCGATATATTGCTTGAAGGCAAATACAAAGCACTAAAGCCAACGGCTGAACCAAAACCTAAACGATTCAACACAGGAATTCTGTCTAAGAAAAAGCCATCAAAATGATGAATACCAAAAGCCTGCATATACACTTCCGGCGAGGCAAACGTCTCCGGTAGACTCTGCATGGTAAACAGCGGATTCGTAAACAGTAAGAAATCGCCACCCCGAAACCATTTGTACTCAATGAAACGTACCGTTGAGGGATCGTTCAAAAACCCGCCTGAGATTAAATTATAAAAACTCTCTCCAGGCGCACCCCAACGCACCATATCCTCAACTTGGAATTCATATTTAGTGTAGCGTACATTAGAACCAAAAATATTAGGTATCCCTTGCTTCACGCTTAATCTAAAATCGGGCCAGCGACTACTTAAAACTATCTTTTGTCGCCCCTTCAAATAATAGCGCTGAAAGGGCCGAATCAATAATTCAGCTCCCAGCTGAGCAACAGTATATGTTTCGAAATAACCCGGTTGGTTAAGCGTACCAAATAAGTCGTTTGACCAATCTGCAAATTCTAGCTCTTCAATGCTTTGCCTTTTGCTGTATTCGATCCCAAATCGGGTATAAAACCCATTGAACCACTCGTATTTATGATAACTCTCAACAAAAGTTTTTTGAATGAAATTACTGCGTGCTAACAATCCTGTTAAATCTACATTCTGAGTTATTTGGTCGTAGGTGTCCCCAACCTTGAAATGAACAGAACCGTTATGCAATGGTGCATATGTGTAACCCACATCTACAGAGCCCTTCATGTCCTGATTGTTAAAACCGTAGTTCAAATTCCCGTAGAAGTTGATGGCGTTATCCTTTTTGAATCGCTTACTCAACACTACAGTAGGTCGCCAGCGCATCCCCCCTATCCCCAGAATGTTCCATTGACCGATCAACGGACTGAAATAAAAATTAGTCCCTTTACTTCTTTTTCGGTACCCTACTCCAGTAACCAGCGGTTCATACCAATGAAAAGCGTTGTACACAGCGTCCATACTATCGAGGTACTCGTCGGAATTTAAGTAACGAATCAAGCTGTCTTGACTCAGCGTCCATTTGTCCAATTCCTCGCTTTCTGGGCGGTATTCCTCCCAATAACTCACTTCGAGCATCTGCTCGCCTGGCAAGGAACCTACCTGCATCGCTCGCTTAACTGCAGGAACAATCGGTAAGTCCATGCCTTCTAATTGCCATTCAAACACACTATTATTTGCACTATTACTAATCTTGATAGTCGCGTTTGAAAATAAGTAACCTTTTGTATACGTCTGTTCGAGCGAAAGTTTACCAACAGTGCCCTTGAAAGATACGGGTCGCAATTGCGTACTATTGATCAATAATTTACCCGACCAGCCACTCTTGCCTGGCTTTGGCTCAAAGCCTAACTCAACGAAGGTCTCGCCAGCGAACAGATATTCCTTGAGCCACTGAAACCGGTAAACACTAAATCCATCCCAATCCAAAAGACCGGAAATGGTACGCGCTGATGCGTCTGGTAATTCGTTCGAATTGAAGGGGAAAAAAAACGCACGATCAAAAGACATCTCTGGGTACTTTTCAAGTAGCCCGGCATCCTGATCTGCATTAAAATCAAAAGATGGGTTTAAGTTAAAACTTGCATCAAACTGTACTGAGCGTCCATCATCTGGAATATACTTACTGTAATCCCGATACGCTTGAACCTCTTGGCGTGTCGCTGATCCATCAAAGAAAACATGAGCAACTTGCTCGAAGTTGACAGCATTGTTTGTGCTCGTATATTTTCTACTGTAATATTTTAGATTCGACGGTGTGGAACGCTCGAGAGTTCGCCAATTTTGTCGCAGCGCCTTTATCAAAAACTTTGCAGGGTCTCCCTGATCAATCACAGTGACTTGCTGTAGAATAATGCTTGTGTCGTTTTGTCCTATACTATTTTCGGACAAAGACAACAGCGCTAGAATTACTAAAAGTCTTTGATTGAGGTTCAGTTTTAACATGGATGTAAGGTAAAAAGAAAACCCCCTCTGCGCTAATGCACTGAGGGGGTTGCTTAACATTGTTGGTTTTAGTCAAACAATCTTTTTTTCTTTGCTGAGTTCCAACCCATAGAAAGACCGAATCTGTAAGAGCTACCGTCTTTAGGAGGAATCAGAAATGCATTTATTGGGAAGTTCATTTCTCCACTTTTTATAGTCTTACCTACAGAAAAAACTAGTGCAGTACTAAAGCTGATTTCGCCGCGGCTGTCTAACTGTCCGTTAAGAGACCTCGAAACATCAATGGTCGGACCGAAAGCAAACTCCCAGCCTGTATTGTTCGAACGTAATCCGTTTAAAATGGTCAGATTCGGGATGAATCTATTTGACTCTAGACCTGAAATCATTGGTACAATTTCCGCTAGTGCTTGCCAATTACCTGTCGTTATGTATGCCTTCTCAAACTGGTAACCGAATTGCGAGTTCAACGGAATTTGCTGATTCCATCCGCCTTCTGCAGATGGCTTTGCTAAAATTCTTGCATTGTTACCCGTCACGAAACCGAAGCCCATACGAGGACCTTCTGCAACCAACGTTCTGTCAAACGGGTTGTTGAGAATATTGTCGTAATCATTGGCTACGGTGACGCGACGAACTAACTCTGGATCTACCTCTACACCCAACATATCTTTAAGGGCTAGCTCTGCCATGAGGAGATCATTTTTAGGGACGTCGACATAATTGCGATTGGTACTCTTAATAAATTTTCCTTCGGTAACGTCAAATAATCGTACGGTGGTACTCACTTTTTCACCGAGCAAATTCATGGAACCTGTCAAGATAAAATCAACTTCTAACTGCTCTCCGTATTCTTTTAGACAGATTCTTGAGAAACAACCAGTAAAATCTTTTTCATCACGCTCAGAAATGTATTCGATATCGTAGTTATCCATTACTTCATAACCAGACATGTTAATCATCTCAAGTGACAGCTTTTGAATGATCTGGTAGCGTTCTACTTCATTGTAACCACGTGTATCAAAATCTAATACAGCCACAGAGGGCTTTGATTGTGCATTTGCGCTGAACGCGCTCATTGTTAATGCAATAACAAATAATAAATTTTTCATAGTTCGTTGTATTTAGTCTTTCAACATTGCTAAAGTCTAACAAACTGCAAATCCTTATAATCAGATTTTTTCTCAAATACGAGTATTTTAACAGTCATTTCGACAGCGTTATTTTTAAAATCCCAATGTAATGTATCAAAATTGATACTTTTTATTTTTTTCGAAGGCGCGATATAGGCTAGCCCTGCTTACACCAATGTATTGAGCAAGTGTAATTCTATCCATAACATGATACAATTCCCTTCGCTGCTGCTGGACCCATTCAATACGATCCGGTGTCTTATTCATGCGTAGCATATTCAGACGTTCTCGCCGACTCTTTTGAATTTCAGCAGTTCCACTCAGGTAGATAAGATTCATTATTGTTGGGTACTTCTGAAGCAATAATAGATAATCAGCCTCCTTGAGCCTTAATATTTCCACGCTCGTGTAAGCGGTGAAATAATGTTGCGGCCTTTGGTTCGCAAACAAAGTATCCTCATTAACAAATATAGAAGAGGGAGGAATCATGTTGAATAAGGAATCTTCATTCGCATACGGGCTACGGTACATTTCCTTTAAAAATCCATCTTTTAAAAACCAAAAATCCTTATTAGTGGCACCAAGCTCTACTAAAACTCTTCCTTTTTCTGCACTAATGCCAGAGTCCATTGATGCAATTAGGGCCTCTATCGCTTCATCAAAATATTCAGAATAGACGGGTAGCGACTTAAAATATTCACGCATTGCTGCTTTTTCTCCACTATTCATGGCCAATTTCTTTTAGAGATCTAAATAGTGAAGCTCTCGAAATACCAAGATAATCCGCAAGTTCCCTTCTCGGTATCAAGTGCAGTAAATCAGGAAACTGCTCTAAAGCAGCATGAATTCTATTGGTTCCGGAGGTTTGAAGCATTTCATAGGTAGTGTGGCGGTATTCAGTCATACTGAGGTTAATAAGGACCTCCATCAGTTTAGCTCCTAGTCCACCTTGTCGGAGCGCATTCTGAAAGTGAACGGAAGGTAAAGATGCCACCTTAGCATGAGACAAGGCCTTAGAAAAGGTGTCAGAACGTTTTGAATACAGCAGTAAATCCTCAGAAAACGCGAATTTACCTGGTCTATGAAAGCGAAGAATAAACGAATGAGAACCGCGCTGTAAATATTCTGCAAAAGTGCCTTCAAGTATAAAGTGAAGGTCTCCACTATTTGAATTTAAATCCCACAGAGCATGGCCAATAGGGACATTCCTCATTGTGAATTTACTGCTCAAATCGCTCAACGCTTGAACTTCAACATCACCTTGAAGTTTAATATGTGAGAGTAACCCGTAATGAAGTCTTTCAACCTCTTTTTGAGAAAGCATTGGCTTTTTGTATTGGTTTGGAATGGTGAATACAAGTTATTAAAAAATCTAGGGCACTTGAAGATTGAGTCGAAAAGTTTCCCGCAATCCTTTACCCTTTTTCAATAGGACATCTGCCGTAAATGATTGTTTATAACTGAGTCAATATCTAAGATAATTTTAGCTCAAGGCAATGGATATAGGAGATACGCTTACATATGGATTACAGACTTTGGGTTGATAAGATATATTGGTAACGTTCAAATATTAATTGTACATTTCAATGTGTTAATCTAAAAACGTTCATCATGAAACGCATATGTAGTATTAACCAAGCCATTAAACTTTTCAAAGGAGACCTGCCAAAGGTTAAGAATCATCTTCTGGAGCGGGGAATCCGAATCTCAGATAAAGTGTTGCGAGAACGTCTCAAAACAATGTGAAATTTGTAATAAATAGCCCTTTCGAGGGCTATTTATTTGCCTTATTTTTGGTCAAAATAAAGCCACCATGAAACGACTGCTTCTCATAACTACCATTGCCGTCCTCTTCAATTCATGTGCCAGTCCTAACCGAAGCCTTTACGATACTGCGAACAGTTTATACGGACAGAATTGGACCTACATAGGAACAATCATGGTATATCCAGACATTATATACAGCGATAAAATCACGGCAGCCGAAAAAACTCGAGAAATATCGTTGCATGATGGATTAATAAGCTACGATAAGATGTTAGCTGCAGCACGGGAGGCCTATGGGGATACAGTTACAATCGCGAACATTAGAATCTACACGGAAGAATTTAAAACACGTTGGTTTGGTCGCAACTCTGATGTTCAAGCCATGGTAGACGTTATCTACGTCACGAAGTGATTAGTTGCAAAGGTGGAGTAATGATCCATCAAAGTGTGCCTTGTAATCCGTAATACGAAGATAGGTAGCCTCAAGTTCTTCTAAATAACATGCTACTTCCTCGTAACAAGTCTCAAAAAAATCATCATCAATAAGATTCAAACTTAAACGATAGAGCTCTAGGGCATCAAGAACCTGTCGTGCAGAGGAACCAAATGTCTCAAAGAAATAAACGGAATGTGATTGAAGCAAAGCAAGATTAAAACCGTTTTGTTTGAAGGCCCAAATGATTTGTACTTCCTTATTGTTTTTTAGCACAGGCTCAGGCAAAGCACGAATGATTTCCTGAAAAGCATGCAAAAAACACAACTTACTCACGATTAATCTGTTTGTAGTTTTGGCAACATCAATGAACAGAATGTCGGTATTATTTAATCTGAGGTCATTCACATATAAAAGTTAAGCATAAAATTTAATGTTTAAGGATTACGATCAAAAAGTTTCACAAAACGACTTATATGCTCTTATTCGAGAAGGAGAGCATGGTGAGCAAGACTTTAAGTACCGAATCTCAGATGCACGTAAAATAGCAAGAACACTCAGCGCCTTTGCGAATACAACTGGTGGTAGACTACTCGTCGGTGTAAGAGATAACGGCAGTATAGCAGGAGTAAAAGATGAAGATGATATCTACATGTTAGAAAGTGCTTCTGAGATTTTTCTAAAACCTGCTTTGAAGCTCGAAGTATGGGCACATGAGATTGAAGGGAAAAATGTTTGGGAAATAGAAGTTGCGGAAGGCAAGGAAAAACCATACCAAGTAGATGAAATCGACGGCTTAAAAGCTTATTACCGGGATAACGACCAAAATTTTGTCGCAAATGCGGTTTTAAAAGAAGTCTGGAAACAGGATCGATTAAAGGAATCTAAGCACCCTGTCGCATTCACAGAGAAAGAGCAGCGGCTAATTCAATATCTAAAAGATTATGAAGAGGTAAGTGTTAGTAAAGCCTCGAAAGTAATGCAGTTGCATCGAAGCAAGACGATTGAAATCTTAGCCCGACTTATACGATGGGAGGTTATTAATTGGTCGAACGAAGCGCAAGAAGGTTTCCGATATAGTCTTTAACCTAAGTATTGGTGTGGATTTGACACCGTCCGCAATGACCATTGAATTAATGTATTCAATTCATCCTCCTCCTCTAGTCCCCTTTCAACTCCTGCCAGTTCCATATGATGCGTTAAATGATGTAATACAATGCCACAACTAACGGAGACATTGAAACTCTCGACAAACCCTTGCATGGGTATGTAAATTAATTCATCAGCTAATGACTGTAGCAAATCAGAAGCCCCCTCGTGCTCATTACCGAAGCAAACTGTTGCGCTCACTGAAGCATCAAGAGATTCAATCGGCCTCGCACGTGAATCAACTGCTGTGACGTAAAGTTTGCGCCCAGAGGCCTTTAATTGATGCGCCCACTCCTCTTGATTACCGTCATTATATGTGTTAAAAAAGGAGGTGTCAAGCCACTTCTCTACCCCTTTAGAAATGCCCGAGGCGACATTGAATCTTTCGTTTTTATCGTAGATATCTACGCGATGAACGCCAAAAGCATCCGCCGTTCTCATTAAAGCAGAGGCATTTTGCGTCTTCATCATGTCTTCGAGCCCCAGTGCAAAATGTCGGGTTCTATTCGCCACCTTCTCCTTAAACAACGATTGCTTGTGCGAAGTCAAACCAGTGCATAGCTCTTTGTACAATTTTCTTTTCTCGCTTATATCTAAGGTCATCCAATCAGTTATGCTCATTTCTTCGTTTCTTTGCCGTGTCAAAAATAATAGAGATGATCAGTAAGATAATTCGATTAGGCGTAACTGCCGCAATTTTTGTTTGGTCTGTATTCCAATTCGCAGATGGCGAAATAGGTAACGGCATTGCTTTACTATTTCCAGCAGCGCTTGTTTTATTGACCTATTTCAGAAATGAACGAATACTCATCTCTCTTTGGTACATGCGCAAGAGTGATGTCGCTAAAGCAGAAAAAATGTTAGGTCGTATTCGCAATCCGGAAAAAAGCCTGATTAAAAGTCAATTGGCATATTACTATCTTCTTATGGGGATGATTGAAAGCCAGCGTAAAGTGGGTAAAGCCGAAACACTATTGAAAAAAGCGTTGAATACCGGTTTAAGAATGGACCAAGACAAGGCTTTAGCTAAATTAAATCTAGCGGGTATCGCCTTGACGAAACGTCGTAAGAAAGAAGCGCAGATTTTATTGACTGAGGTAAAGCGATTGGATAGTAAAAATGTCCTTGCCGAACAAACAAAGTACATCAAGCAACAAATGAAACGCATCTAAGGCGAAGCCTTGAACTTATAGGGAATTCAGGTGTTAGCAGAACTAAACGCAACACCAAATGTACACCCTAGAACGCACCCAACGTTTGCCGATAAGTGTCGAAGAGGCTTGGAAATTTTTCCAATCACCAGAGAATTTAGCTGCTATTACACCAGATTACATGGGTTTCAATATTCTATCTGAAATACCAGATGGAATGTACCCAGGGTTATTTATTCATTATAAAGTGAGTCCGCTGTTAGGTATTAAGATGCGCTGGACCACAGAAATTACCCATGTCGAAGCGCCAACCTATTTTGTTGACGATCAACGAGTAGGCCCATACAGTATTTGGCATCATGAGCATCACTTTAAAGCGATTGAGGGCGGAGTAGAAATGCTGGATCGTGTAAACTACAAAGTACCCTTTGGGATTTTAGGTAGAATTGCCCACCCCATCATAGTGCGTCCGAAACTCGAGGAAATATTTGATTATCGTTTTAAGAAAACTGAAGAGCTGTTCGGGAAGTGGAAATAGTTGCATTAGGCATAGATTACGGAAGTAAAACCTCAGGTTTTACGGCGGCAGCAAGCTATTCCTCTACTGGTGTAGTGCAGGTATTTCAAAGTACAAAAGGCAAAGATGCAGATGCTTGGCTCATGGATTTAATTAAAGGATTAAATCCTAAACATGTCGCAATAGACGCCCCCCTAAGTCTTCCTGGAGTCTTTACAGATCCAACCTTATTCAATAATTACCACTACAGAGAGTGTGACCGACTTACGGGTGCAATGAGTCCCATGTTCTTAGGAGGCATGACCGCACGCGCTATGCAATTGACAGCGAAACTGAAAGCTTTAAAAATAGAATCAGTCATTGAAACGTACCCTAAAATGGTTTGTGGCGCTCTCGGGTTAGATATGAAGCGCTATAAAAAAGATGGAGCTTATCTCGAAGAGTTGAATTTTGTAGACTTTCTAGATAATGCCCAGCTGGATGACGCAGTTAAGAATTGGCACCAATGGGATGCATTAATGGCGCTATTCGCTTGTTTAAAGCATAAAAACGGGATTGCAGAGGCCATTGGAAACCCTTTAGAAGGAATCATATATTTTTGAGTCATGTCAGAAGAGAAGAGAACATTTAATCCGATTGATCCTGAAAAGATCGCCGAAAACGCGAATGTACTGCCGTACGGTTCCTCTGTTTCTGCACCTGCATTTCAAGCTGTTGATACACTTAAAAACAAGAGTCTTGATGTAAATGCGATGGAAATGCAGACGGATATGCAGCTCGATCAAATCCGTCAACAGATTGAGTTATTGGCCCAACAAGCCGGGAAAATACAAGCCAGAAAAGCCCTTAGCGAGCAGATATATTCAGCACACATGGGCTTTAAACCAGAAATCAATCATACGTATTATCTCTACAAGAAAGATGAAGACGGTAACGTCCTTAGTATGATTGCCCCACATGAATGGCGGAACTGTCCCTACGAATTCTTGAATAAGGTCTTATTATTGGCCGATCATACCTGGGACATCATCGACTAATGTTAGAATTCATCGATCACATTGAATCGCCTACCGCGCCAACCCTTGTCTTATTGCATGGATACGGTAGCAATAAGGAAGATCTTTTCGGTCTCCAGCCCTACTTCAAGGGAATAAATCTCGTTTGCTTTCAAGCCCCAATCGATATGGGAACTGGCGGATACGCTTGGTATCCTATTGATTGGAATAATGGCGCTAAAATCATTAACAGTGAAGAAGTAGCCTCTGCCCAGTCTCTCGTGTTAGATGCCGTCAATGAATGGACCTCATCGAATCAAATTAGTGGACGATTGGTTCTTGGGGGATTTTCACAAGGCGCTATACTCTCTATTGCAGTATATGCTGGTGGATTTAGAGCGGATGGATATGTGTTCTTAAGCGGTTATGCCCTACCCGAATGGCAGCATTTGCTCTCTTCGTTTAAATCTCAAATACCAGTATTTCAGTCGCATGGGACGGAAGACCCGGTCATTCCATTCGATTGGGCTCAAGCCACGTCTAAATTATTCGCCACTAATCCCAATTACAATTTCTACGATTATGCAATGGGGCATAATCTAAATATGCCTTGTATCGAAAAATTGCAGGAATTCCTCAGGAATACCCTAGACTAGGGCTTGGATAATATTCTGACTAGCCTTACCATCGCCATAAGGTGCTTTTGTCCCGGGCTTAAAGGCTGAAAGAATGTTTCGTGCTTTTGGCGCTAGGAGTTCCTTTTTAGATGGATCAAAAAGGACGCTCGCACCCATTTCAATCAATTCGACCCATTCGGTTTCACCCCTGAGCGTAACGGAAGGCTTATCGGAGTAATAGGCCTCTTTCTGAAGTCCTCCACTATCCGTTAACACCAATGATGTTTGTTTGAGCGCCCAAAGCATTTCGAGGTATCCTACAGGAGGTGCAACGTGTACAGTTAAGTTCAAACCAAATTCTTTTAAGCGAACTGCAGTCGCGGGATGTAATGGCATCCAAACAGGCATTACCGTATCGTTAAACGTATTTAACTGATCTACGATAA
>Ga0233395_1000732_pt1 | contig 16680 bp, 15 predicted proteins | sample 27DmetaG_FD_186029 | JGI IMG/M metagenome (GOLD analysis project Ga0233395, IMG submission 186029) | Seawater microbial communities from Monterey Bay, California, United States - 27D | ecosystem: Environmental > Aquatic > Marine > Coastal | place: USA: California | collected 2016-10-12 | reverse complement strand
TCGGCCTAAAATTTAGCCTAATTATCCTAACTAATTGTTTTTAAATGAGTTTTAAAAAGTGGCACGCAATATGCTTTATCTCTGATGTAAATTAATATCGATTGCCAAGAAGGCAATGAAGCAAATACGGAGACATACTCAAATGAACAACAAAATTTTAGGTGCTGTTGCTAGCACTGTATTAGGAACAACTCTTTTAACTGCATCTTTCAGCGCTTCTGCTGATGATCACCAACTGGCTATCAGTGGTAATGCTGGAATCATGTCGGATTATATCTTCCGCGGCATCATTCAAGATGACGCTGTTGGTAATGGTGGTGTCGATCTAGAATTCGGTGGTGCTTACGCCGGTGTTTGGGCCGCTGATGTCGGTGAAGGTATTGAGTATGACCTTTATGGTGGTTATATCCATGAGTTTGAAAGCGCCTATGTAGGTGTGGGTTACACGGCCTACCGCTACACCGAAGCAAACTTTGATGATAACTACGATGAAATCAATCTATATGCCGGCGCAAGCATGGGCGAACTGGCAATTGACCTTGAATACACGGTAGGTGAGTACGACGGTGGTTATTCAAATGGCGGCGACGATTACGCTTTCACAGCGGTAACCGGTAACTATGGTGGCGCTTACATCACTTATGGTGACTGGGGTAAAGATGCCAGTAGTGACCTAGGTAGCTACTTTGAAGTGGGTTACACCATGGAGCTTGGTGGTCTTGAGCTAACAGGCGCTATCGTTGATACAACAGATGCCGACGCTATTGATGAGCCAGATGAGACGCAAGCCTACGTATCAATCCACTGGGGTTTTGACATCCTGTAAGGCCTATCGGGTAGTAGCAAGGTGGAGGTCTTCAATACTTCACCTTGCCACTACATAAAAGATTTTCAATCTAGTGTGGTTATCAGTCTGACTATCTGCTGTTTAATTTTTCACTAGGTTGAATAAATCACAAAAACTGATCAATCAATTTGGAGAACGCAATGAAATTGGTTACAGCAATAATTAAACCATTCAAGTTAGATGATGTTCGTGAAGCCTTGTCAGAAATCGGTGTATCAGGAATAACCGCTACTGAAGTGAAAGGGTTTGGACGTCAGAAAGGACACACAGAGCTTTATCGTGGTGCTGAATATGTCGTTGATTTTTTACCGAAGATTAAACTTGAAATCGCTATCGATGACAGTTTAGTTGAAACCTTATTAGACTCAATCACAAAAGCAGCTAACACCGGGAAAATCGGTGACGGCAAGATTTTTGTTTCTGACCTGTCTGAGGTTATTCGTATCCGCACCGGTGAAACCGGCGCTACGGCTCTATAAAAGAATAGGAGAGAATCGTGGAAAATCAAGTAATCGAACTTGCATATGCACTAGATACCTTTTACTTCCTAGTAATGGGTGCATTTGTTATGTGGATGGCTGCTGGCTTCGCAATGTTAGAAGCTGGTTTAGTCCGTTCAAAAAGTACAGTTGAAATTTTAACTAAAAATATTGCGCTATATTCAATCGCCTCAGTGATGTACATGTTATGTGGTTACAACATTATGTATAGCGGCACAGAGAGCACGTGGATGCCGTTAGCATTCGACATGCTGACTTCAGCTGATAACTCAGCGGCAGACGTAATTGCCAGCGGTGGTGATACTTACTACTCTGGTCTATCAGACTTCTTCTTCCAAGTGGTGTTTGTAGCCACTGCAATGTCTATTGTTTCAGGCGCGGTTGCTGAGCGTATGAAGCTTTGGTCTTTCTTATTATTTGCTGTTGTCATGTGTGGCTTCATCTACCCAGTTCAAGGTTTCTGGAAATGGGGTGGTGGTTTCTTAGACGCAGCAGGCTTTGCAGATTTTGCAGGCTCAGGTGTAGTTCACCTATGTGGTGCAACTGCAGCATTAGCCGGTGTTATCTTGCTAGGCGCACGTAAAGGTCGCTATACGGCTGAAGGTAAAGCAGTTGCTATGCCTGGCGCAAATATGCCGCTAGCTACTTTAGGTACCTTTATTCTTTGGTTGGGTTGGTTCGGATTCAATGGCGGCTCTGAGCTGGTTGTTTCGAATGTTGCTGAAGCGAATGCAGTCGCACTAGTCTTTGTTAATACTAATGCAGCAGCAGCCGGTGGTGTTATCGCAGCACTACTAACAGCCAAAGCATTGTTTGGTAAAGCAGATCTATCAATGACCTTGAACGGCGCACTTGCTGGCTTGGTTGCAATTACAGCTGAACCACTAGCGCCTACTCCAGGGTTGGCAACAATCATTGGTGCTATCGGTGGTGTCCTAGTTGTCTTCAGTATCATCACTTTTGATAAGTTGAAGCTAGATGATCCAGTCGGCGCAATGTCAGTGCATGGTGTGGTTGGTCTATGGGGTTTGATCGCAGTTGTTCTATCGAACACTGATGCAAGCTTAAGTAGTCAATTATATGGCGCAGTGGTTATCTTTGGATGGACCTTTGTTACTTCAATGATCGCTTGGGGAATTATCAAGATGGTTGTTGGTATCAGAGTGAGCGAAGAAGATGAGATGAATGGTGTTGATATCGCAGAATGCGGTATGGAAGCCTATCCTGAGTTTGTTCGTAAGTAGCTGTTCTCCTCAGCTAAGTAGTACTGATTAACGCCCCACGCAAATGGGGCGTTTTTTTTCGCCTAAAGAAACTACGATTGCTTCAGAATAAAATTAGGCAATGCTGTAGCTGCCAAGTGGATGCCATAGTTATAGTAGTCAGTATCAAACTCGGCCGCCTTACATTGTTGATCACGCACTAAATGTAATTGATGGCGTGTCGCTAACGTGGCTGACCACCAACCGGTTGGATAGACTGGTTGTGGAAAAAATAAAGTCTGTTGTTTTGCAAAGCCTGCTGTTGCCATCGCTAGTTGCATCTTTTTAGTAATACTCTCCCAATGCACTAAGGGTGATTCACTCTGCTGCACTAAGATCCCATCTGCTGCTAACACACGTTCACAATCACGGTAGAATGCCTCACGAAAGAGCCCTTCAGCTGGGCCGATAGGGTCTGTGCTATCAACGATGATGAGATCAATGCTGGCATCTGCTGCCTGCTGCATCCATTGGATGGCATCAGTAAACTCAAACTGTACTCGACTGTCTTGGTTGGCAGTGCAGAGCTCGGGGAAAAATTCCAAGGATAGCTCGGTGACACGGCAGTCAATTTCAACCTGAGTGATCTGTTCAACTTCTTTATGTTTCGCCACCTCGCGTAAGGTGCCACAATCGCCACCACCAACAATAACAACATGGTGTGGTGCTGGATGGTTGAATAGAGCAGGGTGAGTCATCATTTCGTGATAGATAAAATTATCACGCTGCGTGAGCATGATGCAGTCATCAATCACCATCAGATTGCCAAAGCTTTTAGTCTCAAAAATTGCAATTTTTTGATAATCTGTTTGCTCTTCATGTAGGCACTGAGTAATCTCTAGGGAAAATGCCGTTGCACTATCGGCATGTCGTTCAGAGAACCAGTGTTGTTGATTTGTGAGTATATCCATACTTGTATTAACCGTTATGTACTGTGAGTTATTAAATCATGTCTAAACAGCAGGACGCCCAATGGGGGCCCGATCAGTCTCGCGAATCTTACCGTATTCCGGTCTGGGGGGAAGGTCATTTTGATGTTAATAATGATGGCCATATAAGCGTTAATATTAAAGATAAGGCAGAGATAGATCTCTATCAAGTCTGTCAGCAACTGCATGCGACAGGTAGCTCGTTCCCAGTATTGATTCGTTTCCCACAACTGCTGGATACGCGAGTAGAACAATTAGCCGCTGCGTTTGATCTAGCCATTAGTAACCATGCCTATAGTCAGGCACATCATGTGGTTTACCCCATTAAGGTCAACCAGCAACGTACCGTGGTAGAGCATCTGCTAGATAATCCAGATCATGCTGTTGGTTTGGAGGTGGGTAGTAAGCCTGAATTATTAGCCGCCCTTGCCTTATTACCACAAGATCAGCGTCTGCTCATTTGTAATGGGTATAAAGATCGCACCTATATTCGCTTAGCATTGCATGCGCAGGCTATGGGTATCAATGTGATTATCGTGTTGGAGAAATTAGTCGAACTTGATCTGATTATTGAAGAGAGTGAGGCCTTAGGGTTGAAGCCTAAGCTAGGCGTTAGGATCCGGCTGAATTCAATTGCTGCTGGCCAATGGCAAAATAGTGGTGGCCCAAACGCAAAGTTTGGACTAGAGACATCAGCCCTACTGCAGATGATCGAACAACTGCAGTTAAAGCAATGTTTAGACTGCCTGTGTTTATTACATTTTCATATGGGCTCACAGATTTCGGTGTTGGCAGATTATGAGCAGGGCCTACGTGAAGCAATGCAGGTCTATGCTGAATTACATGCCCATGGTTGTGCCCTAGACTATCTTGATATTGGTGGTGGTATGGCGATTGATTATGCTGCGCAGGGTGATGGTAGTTATTTCTCGCGGTCTTATAGCTATCAACAATATGCCGATTTGGTAATCAGCTGTGTGGTGCAGTATTGCCAACAGTATGAGTTGTCTCAACCACAGATCATTACAGAGCATGGTCGTGCATTGGTGGCGCATCATGCAGTATTGGTTACTAACGTGATGGCAGCAGAGGCTGCAATAGAAGAACTAGAAGAAGATATGGTTAGTCGACCATGGCCACTAGCTATTGCTCAGCAAGCCGATCAGTTACAAACGGCAGCATTAGATCAGCTTGCAATAAATGCTGATGCAATTAATGCTTTTCGCCAGTTAATGAATACAGCATTCCTTGAGCAGAAAATAAATCTACAACAGCGAGCGGATGCTGAGCAATTGATCCATCGAGTGCAACAGCAGTGTGCCAATGCAGAGGGTGAGACTATAGTCGATGCCTCAAAGTACTTTTGTAATTTTTCTTTATTTCAGTCGTTACCTGATATCTGGGGCTTGGGTCAGATCTTCCCTATCGTGCCATTACATAAGCTAGAGCAAGAGCCTAAAATAAACGCTAGGTTGCATGATCTAACCTGTGACTCCGATGGGCAGATACAATCCTATGTTGCTGCTAATGGCATTTCAGACCACTTGAAGTTACACCCACTGCCTAAATCAGAAGATTATCTGCTCGGTTTTTTCTTGGTCGGTGCCTACCAAGAAGTGCTAGGTGATATTCATAACCTATTTGGTGATACCCATACGGTCAATGTGTCTTGCGCTGAGATGGGCGGTTATGTAATCGATGAATATGAAAGCGGTGACTGTGTGCAAGAGTTACTAGCCAGTGTGCATATTGATGCAGAACAGATAACTCGCCGTTGCCAGCAACGCTTACACAGGCAACAATGTAGTGAACTCAGACTAAAAGAGATTTTACTCGAGCTAGATCAAGCGCTAATGAGTTATAGTTACCTTGATTCCCAAGGCCGTATTGCACATCCTATAAAATAGAGCCTTATAAATAGAACCAATTAAAGAAAGAGTTGAAAGCTGTTATGCAATGTTATGTTTATCGTAGTGAACGTAAAAATGATACCTATGTGTATATGAAAGCCGGTGTCGAAACCACAGAATTACCAGAGTCAGTGACTCAATTCATGGGTGACTTAACCAAGGTATTAGAAGTTGATCTAAGTAAAAAGAAATTAGCTAATGCCAATGTTGAACAGGTTATGGCAGCAATAGAGACGCAGGGTTTCTATCTGCAATTACCACCTGAGATTGATGATGTGATGCGTGAAATCGATAAACTGATGCTTGAGAACGACACCTTAAATTAGCTTTTACGACAGCGCTGGGAACAATATTTTACCTCATCCCAAACGGCCGCCCATTTTTTACGCCAAGTAAAAGGGCGGCCACAGCGTAGACAAGTCTTAGTCGCTAGATTGGATTTTTTTAACATCTTAGCCATGGCTGGGTGCGTATTCAGTAAAATAAAACGAGAGATTAATCGCTTTATTTTTCTACAGAGATATCCCACTTTAAGTTGTGTTCAATAGTATCCAGTAACAAACGGATATTCGGGTGTGCATTTGGTGAAGCCTGTTCATCAGCAACATAATCACCAAATAATATCAGCCCCTGTTCAGCCTCAGATTTGCTCAGTACGCCGCTATCTAAAGTAACCGCGCGTAGTATTTTCAATGATGCCTGCTTGCCAGGAATGTTTTCGATGCGATGAACACGCTCACCGTTATTTTCTTTAAACGTGATTGCATTAACGTCCTTATATTCCTCAAGGCTGCTAAATCCGCTGCCAAATGTCTTGTCCATTCTTTAATATTCCAATTAAAAATTAAGTGATGTTGAAAATATTACACTAGTAAAAATTTCGAGAAGTCGGCCTAGGCATTTTGCTTAGCAAAATCGAGCATACGTTTGGTCGATCGAAAGGCATCGACACGAATCTTTTCATCAACCTCAATTTCGTTGCCGCCATTTTCTAATACCTGTAGAAGATTTTGTAGGCTATTCATCGCCATCCAAGGGCAGTGTGCACAGCTACGGCAAGTCGCACCTTCGCCTGCAGTAGGTGCCTCGATGAATTCCTTATTTGGCGCCAATTGTTTCATCTTATAAAAGATACGATTATCTGTGGCGACAATAAATTGATTGTTAGGCAGTGTCTCTGCCGCTTTAATCAAGGCTGAGGTTGAGCCAACCACATCGGCCATGGCGATCACATCATCAGGTGATTCAGGGTGGACTAAAACAGCTGCATCTGGATGTTGGGCAATGCAGTCTCCCAAGGCACGCGCCTTAAATTCTTCATGCACTATGCAGGCGCCATCCCACATCAGCATGTCGGCCCCGGTGACCTTTTGTAAGTAATTGCCCAAGTGTTTGTCAGGTGCCCATAAAATCTTTTTCCCCTGCTCCATCAAGTGAGAAATAATCTTCACCGCAATACTGGAGGTTACCACCCAGTCGGCTCGGGCTTTTACTGCAGCGCTGGTATTGGCATAGACAACTGAAACGCGGTCTGGGTGTTGATCGCAGAACTCAGTGAATTTATCCGCTGGGCAACTGAGATCAAGTGAACAGGTTGCCTCAAGATCGGGCATGATAATGCGTTTTTCAGGGCTTAATATTTTTGCTGTTTCACCCATAAAACGGACACCGGTAACAACCAGGGTTGAGCCGCTATGCTCATGGCCAAAGCGTGCCATTTCTAAGGAGTCAGCGACATAACCACCAGTCTCTTCAGCCAACTGCTGCAGATCTTCATGTGTGTAGTAATGCGCAACCAAGGCGGCATCCTGTGCCTTCAGTAATGCTTTAATGCGCGCGATCAAGGCGCTACGTTCAGCACCAGCCAGTACTGGAATTCGTGATTGAATATCCGCTGTTAAGGGGATTTGCTGCGTTAGTATGGAGTCACTCATGTTGTCTTCACTGAATAAAAATAAACTAAAAGTAGGTATGACCCTATGGCCATTTAAACATCTGAATTATACTACTAGAGCCTAGCATACATACGTTTTTGATTAAAAAGGATGAATCTTACAATGCGTCTCATAACCGCCCTAATTATTGGCTGTCTGTTCAGCTCTTCTGTTTTTTCTAAGGATGACTCCAGTCTCGATGCGCAGTTGCGTAGCGATGCTATCTTGAAGATCGATGAAACCCTGCTACTCAATAGCTATGTTTATTTCTATGCCGGTAAAAAAGGTTATTCACTACTTTCTTCAGGTAAACCACGGGTTAAGGCGCAAATTATTTTCAGTGAGAGTGGCCTACAGGTTATTCGCTTTAAAAAGAAAAGTAAGCGTTTTGAGACAATTTATAGCTTGCCATATGCGCAATTGGCATCAGTCGAAATTGCTGGTAATTCACCTCTAGTGCGTTTGGTCACTGAGCGTAAAGGGGATAAAGGCTTTGATAGTTTTGAGCTAATGGATACACGTAATGCATTCACACCTAGTTCAAGTAAAACAGTTGAAGCAAAAAAACTGATCTCAGCTGGTATACAGGGCCTCGATGTAAAAACAGTCGCTAGTGCGCCATCTTTATCCAGTGTAAAAATGGCGCAGCAAAAAAAGCAGATAGAGGAATTAGAGGCGCGTGTTCAACGACTGGAAGAACGTTTGGATAGTCTAGCTACGCACTTGGAATAAACGTGAAGTAATACGTTTTTTGGCGAGCCTTTTTTGAACCTGAGTAAGATGGGCTTTATCTTGGCTAGGGCCAATGGTGACACGAAACCACTGACTGCCATCAACGCGTACGTCTTGAATATGCGCATTAGTACCTAATAAAAGCAGCTGAGCCTGTAAGCGGGTCGCTTCTTGTTTGTCTTTAAAAGACCCCATCTGCAAGACAAATAGGATACTTTCATCAGCCAGCTGTTTTACCGCTGTACTTGTACTTGTACTTGTATTTGTATTTGGTGTGGTGTCGGTTAAGGCATCGACCTCTGGTAGCAGCGTATAAAAAGTGAAATCACGTGTTTCTAATTCAGTGCTAGTAACGACTGTTTCTGCCTCGTTAACTTGATTAAAGTACTGGTTTAACTTTGGGAAGAAGGTTGCACTTAAACCAATAATTAAGCCGGTCATCAACCAGATCCAACCCGGTAAGGGTTGGCTCGCCGATGCCTTTTTCGCAACAGTTTTCTTCTTCGATGCAGCCATCCTTACATCTTCTCCGGGGCACTAACACCGACTAAATCGAGTCCATTGACCAACACATGCTGGATCGCCAATATTAATTGTAGGCGTGCCTGCCTGAGCTGTTTTGACTCAACTAGAAATTGAGTTGCGTTGTAGTAATTATGAAAGCGCTGAGCTAATTCACGTAAATATTGCACTAAGATATGTGGTGCTTGCTTGCTACAAGCACTGCGCACTACTTCTGGGTAGTCAGCAATCTTTTGCATCAGTTGTTTTTCATTTTCTTCTTTTAATAACTCAGCTGAAACATTCTCAGTCGTTATTGGTTCAAGATTTTGACGTAGCACACTACAGATACGAGCATGTGCGTACTGCACATAGTACACCGGATTTTCATTGCTGGTAGATGTCGCTAACTCTAAATCAAAATCTAGATGCTGCTCACTCTTACGCATCACATAATAAAAGCGCGCTGCGTCACAACCCACTTCCTTACGCAAGGAGCGTAGGGTTACAAATTCACCAGAGCGGGTCGACATCTGTAGGCGTTCTTCACCACGATAGAGGTTGGCAAACTGGACTAATAATACCTTTAGCTTGTCGGCATCGAGGTTGAGTGCCTGTAAGGCCGCTCTGACTCTGGGGATGTAACCATGATGGTCGGCACCCCAGATATTAATGATTTGGTCATAACCCTGTTCGAGCTTATCAACATGATAGGCAATATCAGAGGCAAAGTAGGTTGGTGTGCCATTTTCGCGCACAACTACACGGTCCTTTTCATCACCGAGCTTGGATGAAGCAAACCAAAGCGCACCATCTTTACGGTAGGTATGGCCACTGACCTCTAAGCGATTGATGACTTTTTCTACGCGTTGATCAGCGAACAGACTGCGTTCCGAATACCAATTATCGTATTCGACACCAAACAGGCCTAGGTCATCACGGATATCAGCTAGTATCGTATCGATCGCAAGGTCGAAGAAAACACTATAACCGTCAGCCTTTAGAAGGTTTTTTGCGACTGCAATTAAGCCATCGATATGGGCTTCTTTATCGCCACCCTGTGGTTCATCGATAGGTACTTCAGTATAAAAACTATCGACGGCATGCTGGAACTCAGCGCCATGTGTGCGATGGGCAGTGGCGGCAATATCCCAGACATAGTCACCTTTGTAACCATTGCTTGGGAATACCAGCTCTTCACCGCAGAGCTCGAGATAACGCAACCACACCGAAGTTGCCAGAATATCCATCTGTCGGCCAGCATCATTAACATAGTATTCACGATGCACGCGGTAGCCATTAGCTGCATATAGTTTGGCTAAAGAGGCACCATAAGCAGCGCCGCGACCATGGCCTACATGCAGTGGTCCAGTAGGGTTGGCCGATACGTATTCGATATGTAACGATTGGTTTGCACCACTGTCATTACAGCCAAAGCGTTCACCTGCATCCAGGACCTGTTGCAAGATAGCATTACTTTTTTCTTGCACTAAAAAGAAGTTGATAAAACCAGGGCCAGCAATTTCAACACGTTCAAAGAGTGCATCTTGCTCTAATTTTGGCAGCAGTAGGGCGGCAATATCACGTGGTGATTTGCGCATGGGCTTAGCCAATATCATAGCGATATTACTAGCGAAATTACCGTGTGCCGGATCTTTTGTCCGAGTCACTTGGAAGGCAATGGGGGCTTCTATAGTGAGACTACCGTCTGCGATTAAGTTATCGACAAGACTTTGTAAGCTGCTCTCGATCTGATCCTTCAAAATGGGTTACCTACTGCGTGTTCTGCTGATTGAATGTTTAAGCCTGCGAATTGTAACGCATAAGATTGATGCTGTGTCCTTCCGTTGGCTAATTAAGCCTATATCCCTTCCAATGGATCGATATCAAGATTCCATTGTACTCGGCGTGCTTCCGGTAGGCGATGCAATTGCTGTAACCAGTCGGCAGTGCCTAAGCTTAGGCTGCGGCGACTATTTGCACTAAAGAGTACGACAGCACGAAATTTTCCGGCACGCTTTTCCATCGTGGAAGGTAATGGCCCCATGATCTGTAGATCAGACGCCAGTTGTTTCTGTGCCAGTTGCTTAGCCTGTTGTAGAAACTGTTGCGCATGATCGGCATGGGTAGCGCGTGCGCGTAATAACATCTGGTAACTATAAGGCGGCAGATTACAGCTTTGGCGTAGGGCTAGGGCCTGCTCGGCAAAATCTGGATAGCCTTTAGCGATCAGTGATTGCAGTAGCGGATGATCAGGCGCATGGCTTTGGATAACCACTTCACCCTGTTCTTTACGCCTGCCACTACGACCTGCGACTTGGGTCAGTAGCTGTGCACTGTGTTCCAGAGCGCGGTAATCAGCACTAAAGATGCCGTAATCAATATCCAACACACCGACTAGAGAGACACGAGGGAAATCATGCCCTTTAGATAAAATCTGGGTGCCAATAATAATCGAGTGCCGTTGTTCCTGAATATCTTCTAGGATCTGTTCTAACTGACCTTTACGCTTAATCGCATCACGATCAAAACGAATCGCTGAGTATTGTTTAAATTCATCGGCAAGTAGCTGCTCAATACGTTGTGTGCCAAAACCGACCAAGAGTAAATTATTGGATTGGCAACTCGGGCATTGTTCCGGTTTGCTACGTCTGTGATCACAATGATGGCAATATAACTTAGCGTTATTACTGTGAAAGGTTAGCTTGGCATCGCAACGATCACACTGTGCAACCCAGGCGCATTCATGGCAGATCAGTGCTGGTGCAAAGCCGCGGCGATTCAAAAACAAAATAACCTGATTGCCCGCCTCTAGATGACGATGCATAGCTTGGCGTAGAGTTGGCGATAAGATATCTCGTGCTGGTAATGCCCGCATATCGACCAGCTGCATCCGTGGTAACGGTGTTGCCTGTGCTCGCTGGCGCATTAAAAGATGGTTATAGCGATCTTGTTTTGCGTTTAATGTTGATTCTAGTGAGGGTGTTGCACTACCCAGTACGATTGGGATTTGTAGCATACGTGCACGATAGATAGCGACATCACGGGCATGATAGAGAAAGCCTTCCTGTTGCTTGAGCGAATGATCATGCTCTTCATCAATAATAATTAAGGCTAGATTGGCTATTGGTGTAAAGACCGACAGACGTGTGCCGAGGATGATCTGGTACTGACCTAAACCAATGCGTAGCCAAGTATCTTGTCGTTGCTGCTCAGAGATATTGGAATGTAGGGTCGCTATCGGTATTTGGAAACGATCATTTAAGCGGCGTAGAAGCTGTGGTGTGAGCCCAATCTCCGGCACGATGATGAGGATCTGTGCTGGCTCGGCAGATTCCTGTCTTTCTCCTGAAGCGTTTAAAAGTTGTTCGATTAAGGCAAAGTAGACCTCTGTTTTACCACTGCCGGTTACACCTTCTAATAGATGTACGGCAAAGCTGTCTAATGTGGCTGCGATCTGCTGGTAGGCATCGGCTTGTTCTGTTGTTAACTCTGGCGCCTGTGTCTCAAGGGTTGTAGTCTTTTCACTAGCCTGTTGTGTTGCTAATGCATTACTGAGTTGATTAAAGATCAATCCACGTTGTTCTAACGATTTGAGGCAAGTGCTGATCGGCCCAAACTGTTGGCGTAGTGCGTCATCGCTCGCTCCAGTTGGTTGTTGTGACAGCCAGTCAAACACTTCGCGCTGTTTGGGGGCTCGATTAAGGCTCGCCGTATCTGCCTCACCCTGTGTTAACCAGACCCTGCTTTGACTGATTTCAGCCGGCTTATTTTTGCGTAATGCGGGTGGTAGTGCAGTGAATACCGCGGCACCCACGGCATATTGGTAATAACCTGCTGACCAGAGTAATAGTTCGATGCAATGCGGATCGAGTAACGGCGTCGGATCAATCACTTGTATGACGTCGCGTAGTTTATCAGCGGCGACTGTATGGCTGTCATCCAGCTCACGGATAATCACACCAATCAGCTCTCTATGGCCAAAAGGCACGAGCACACGACAACCGATCAGGGCCTCTGTTTGCGCTGACTTCAGTCGGTAATCGAATAAGCCGCGTACCGGCGTATCGACAGCGACTTGAATAAGTACGGAGTCGGTCATATATGGCTAGCTGTCAAGGCTGAGCCTGTGGATAAAAGTGTGGAAAACATTTGTCTGATGACATTATTAATACCGTTACAATAGATTACAGTTTCAAATGATAAGTACTGCAAGAATTAATTCCTTTAAAAATCAATTAGTTATATCAAGACAAAGATTTTTATGCTAATTCACCTTACGCTTGTAGGGATTTAACATGCTTTGTGCATAAAACACTTTAACTTAGCCTTTCAAATGCCATTTTTTTGCGTCGAAACTGGATTGAATGATGTGAAAGGGAATAAAAACTTATTACTTTCTTGAGTATCACACCCTTGTCAGAGTGCAATGCGGTCTTTACAGTGTCAACCTGATACCTCCTTTGGAGCTCGGAAGATGCAGTCTCTCTGGCAACAGGTTTTACGTACAGATGCTGCGGGTATGCCACTTGAATGGATTAGTTATCAAGATGCTGCCCGTCTCTATCATGCTCAGCAGGTTGCCTATACCTGCGGCGAGTTATTGTATGTGGTTCACGGTGGCATTAATACGCTGAGTGGACAGCAAAGTATGATAGAAGTTAATTCTATTATTGCTACTTATGGCAGTAACCACTCACTGCATGAACGTTATATTCCCCCACTGAATAATAAAACCTTATTTAAGCGAGATGGTCATGTCTGCCTCTATTGTGGCGGTGATTTTCAAGGGCGAGATCTGTCACGTGATCATGTCACACCGATTAGCTTAGGCGGTGCAGACACTTGGAATAACGTCGTTACTGCTTGCAAACGTTGTAATAATAGAAAGGCAAACAACCAGCCAGAACAGGTTGGTATGCAGCTGTTGGCAGTACCCTTTACGCCAACACATGCCGAATATATTTATCTGCAAGGACGGCGTGTGTTGGCTGATCAGATGCGGTTTTTATTAGCTCACTTCCCTCGTACAAGTCCTTTACACAAAAGACTCAGTAAGCTTTCGTAAAACGGTTATATAGACGGTATGCTATATCGTCTAACTATTCATCTATTCAAGATCTGACTGCTATGGCTTACAACGGTACCCCTGACTACGATCACGCTAATCCAGCTCGCGTTGGTTTGTTATTAACAAACCTAGGTACGCCGGAAGCCGCAACTCCGAAAGCGCTTCGAAAATATTTAGCAGAGTTTCTCTGGGATCCACGTGTGGTAGAAATTCCACGCCCAATCTGGTGGCTGATTCTCAATCTGATTATTTTGAATGTACGGCCGAAACGCAGTGCCGAAACCTATGCCAAGATTTGGACGCCAGCCGGTTCACCATTGATGCAACATACCTTGGATCAAACGGCGGCAGTGAAGCAGTATTTAGCTGATATTGATCTAACAGAAATCGAAGTTGCCTGTGCCATGCGCTATGGCCAACCGAGTATTGAATCAACATTGCATGCGTTGCAGAAAAAGAATGTCACGCGTTTATTAGTGATGCCTTTATATCCACAATATTCAGCAGCAACCACAGCTTCTACCTTTGATGCAGTAGCGCAGACCTTAAGTAAGCTACGTTGGATGCCTGAATTACGATTTATAAATCAATATTGTGATCAGCCACTTTTCATCAAGGCCTGTGCTAAACAAATCAGTGACTACTGGAAAGAAAATAAGCGCAGTGAAAAGCTGCTATTTTCATTCCACGGTGTACCTAAAAGATATTTATTAGAAGGTGACCCTTATCATTGCCAGTGTCATAAAACTGCGCGGTTGATTGCGGAAGAATTAGGCTTATCTAGTGAAGAGTATTTGACGACCTTCCAATCTCGCTTTGGTCGTGAAGAGTGGTTAAAGCCCTACACCGATGAGACCTTAGAGCAACTAGGTAAAGATAAGTTGGGCTCGATTGATATCTTCTGTCCAGGCTTTTCCTCAGACTGTGTAGAGACTCTGGAAGAAATGGATATGCTCAATCGTGAGGTCTTTACTGATGCAGGTGGTGGTGACTTCCAATACATCCCAGCATTAAATGCAACACCACATCATGTGCAGGCAATCGCAGAAATTGCACGCCAACATATGCAAGGTTGGCCACAGGTTACAGCTGAGTATGATTGGAAGGCGCATCATCAAGAGCGTGCAGAGACACGCCGACTAGCATTAGAGATGGGTTCAGAAAAATAGTACTAATAAGTAGTGCTAATAAGTCAGTAACTCATCGCTTGTAATCAGGCTGCTGCTAGCAGCCTCTGCCAACGCTCGCGGCGTAAACTACCAAACTGAAATTCATCGAATAAGGCATTTAGGTCATCTAACTGACAGGGTGCACGATGTAGGCGTAAGTCTTCTGCTACCACTTCAGCATCACAGACAATCTCAGTTAAGCGTTGACATAAGAGAACGGTCTCTCGGTGTTCTTGAATTAATTCCATGATGCGTTTTGCGCCACGAATCTTCATCGCTGCAATCGCTGGAATGTTTTCTAACATCTGATCGATCGAACCAAACTTAGTCAGTAGGCGCGCCGCCGTGGTCATACCAATACCAGGAACTCCAGGAATGTTGTCGACCTTGTCGCCGGCTAGTGCCAGTTGGTCTGCGATCTGCTCTGGGTAGACACCATAATGTTTTTTGATCTGTTTTGGATCAAACCGTTTATCGCGGGCATAGTCCCATAAAGTATCGTCACTATTAATCAACTGAGCTAAATCTTTATCCGCACTTAAGATGGTGACGCGATGCCCCTGCCTACGTGCAATGGCAGCAGCCGTACCAATGATGTCATCTGCTTCATAGCGATTACTACTAATCACGTTATAACCCAGCGCCTCCAAAAAACTACGACAAAATTGAAACTGACGTCGTAGATCATCAGGCGTTGGATCGCGGTTCGCTTTGTAGGGAGGATAAATAGAGTTGCGAAAAGAACTGCTTAGGCTCTCATCAAAGGCAAAGACTAGACGCTCTGGCTGATGTTGTTCAATCAGGCCAGCGACAAAATCAGTGAAACCATAAACCGCATTAATCGGTTCATCATGTTGATTTCGCAGGGTGTCTGGCAGGGTAAACCAAGCACGAAAAATATAGATACTGGAATCAACCAGGTAGGCATCAGATGCAGGCATGGGCGCTCTTTATTAAATATAGCGATCTAGTATAGCTATATTTTATTCGACGATTTTTATTTGTTGTCCGGCAGTTGGCTCGCCGGTTGGATAGTGTCCATTGAGAAGCCGCAATTGTTCTTCTGCATGCGAACTGAGTGGGGAGTGTTTCGCTAGGCTGGCAAAGCTATCACCTTTTTTGGCAGTAATTAATTTAATCCGTTGTGGCTCTGCTAGATGTAACTGATCAGCACGTAATTTATTAAGACTGCGGGCAGTTGCGAGAAAGGCTGGATCATATCGTTTCATCAGCGCGTCATTTTTAGCGGTAGCAAAAATGAGGTAAACCTGCTTGTTTTGATAGATGGCAGCGACACGCATTTTACGTTTACCAAACGGTGTGTCACCCGAGGTGATACCGGTGTAGCCCTGAAAGCTGGCACTCTTAATTTCTTGGCCGTTTCGTAGACCTTTGAAGCGCTTCTTTAAATATTCTTTTGGCGCCATACGTTTATTACGGTCAGCTAACATAATTTGGATAAAGCCATCATTATCCTTGCTGCTGGCGACTAAGCGATTGCTTAGATTATCGATGCGCCATGCTTGTGGGAAGCTCAAGTTCACACTAAGGTCTTTATGATAAAACTGATTGTTGCGGACGATGCCATCACTGGCGCTACTGCCAAGCACCATGCCATCGGTCAGCTGAAGAAAGCGATCATTTCTATCGGTCTTGTCTTTGCTGCGATATTGGTTAGCGGCACGAATGACCTCTTGTAGGCGTTGATCATTCCTAGGGTGTGATGAGAACAGACCATGATAGGCGCGTGCTTCGCGATTTTCTTCCTTGGCCAATTGTTTATCGAATTGCTCTTGCAACTTGAGGATGGCGACGACATCAATCA
>Ga0233395_1000720_pt1 | contig 16815 bp, 19 predicted proteins | sample 27DmetaG_FD_186029 | JGI IMG/M metagenome (GOLD analysis project Ga0233395, IMG submission 186029) | Seawater microbial communities from Monterey Bay, California, United States - 27D | ecosystem: Environmental > Aquatic > Marine > Coastal | place: USA: California | collected 2016-10-12 | reverse complement strand
GTGTTTTACCTGAACCGAAAGGTCAGGTGGTGAATTTCTTATCAAATCAGGCTTCCCTATTAAGGTACTGCTCAACAATGATAGTGGAATATCACCTATTTAATTGTATCGGTTCAAATTTAACAACACATTAGCGAATGAACCAGAATGTTATAAAAGTATAGGGTAAAAATTATTTAAGTTAAAGACTATTTGTCTAATGCTAAATCAATTTTTTTGATAATACTTGAAAGGTCAATATCTGAACCAGAAGATTCAACGTTTGAGTTTGATAACAATTTATTTGCCAAGGTAAGACCCGCAATTATCAATGCATTATTTTTATCATTAATTGAATCAAGTTCTGTATTTAATAGTTGTGCGGCTTTAATTAATTGGTCTTTTTCTTCAGGAGGACATGCTAGAGTGAGGTCTCTTCCAAATATTCTTAAGGATAGTGTATCCATCTCACTCATGATTCTTCTCTTTGCTTAGCTTCTTTTCTAGAGAAGACACTTCTTTGTTGAGTAAAATTTTATTTTTTTTCCACTCCCTTTCTCTTTTAATATATGAATCAATTATTCCTTTTTGTTCCTCAAAGCGTTTAACAAGAAGGTCTACTCTTTGCTCAAGGCTTTCAAGAGATGAATAATTTTTGTCAGACATATTGTAAGTTTAATTGCACATCAACGAATTGGAAAGTTAGTTTAATAAAAGAGTAAAATAAACCATGGATAACAATATATACAAAACAAGAAGAGAATCACTAAAAAATCATCTACCCAAGAACTGTGCTTTGATATTACCTGGAGCAGATCTTCAGTATAGAAATTCAGATTCATCTTATGCGCTAAGACAGGAAAGTAGTTTCTATTATCTTTCTGGTTTTTGTGAACCATCTTCTCTTATGGTTATTATTAATAACGGAACGGAAATTAATTCAATTGCATTTGTACCTCCTAAAGATAAATTAAAGGAAATATGGGATGGTTATAGAGCAGGACCAATAGGCGCTATAGAAGAGTATTTTTTTGATGAAGCTTTTGAAAATAATAAGATTGACGATTTGATGCCTGAATTACTTAAAGGGGTTAAGAAAGTTTTTTATCCTATTGGTAAGAAAAGTGGGTTTGACCAAAAAGTAATTGATTGGACTTGCGCAGCTAATTCACAAGATAGGCATTCTCAGTCTATAGATATCATGGATGGGTCATCTATGGTTGGTAACATGAGATTAATTAAAGATGATCATGAAATAGAAATCATGAAACGCGCATGTGAGATTTCTGCAGACGCTTATATAGAAGTAATGAAGTCAATAAAACCTGGTGATAATGAGCAGTTAGTAGAAAATCAATTTCTATATGAGTTTGGTAAAAAGGGTGGTCGTTTCCCGGCCTATACACCAATAGTTGCTGGTGGTGAGAATGCATGCGTCCTTCATTATATCGAAAATGACAAGGAGCTTAATGGATCTGATCTTATACTTGTTGATGCTGGGTGCGAATATAAAATGTATGCCTCAGATATTACTAGAACATTTCCAGTTAGCGGTAAATTCTCCGATGAACAGCTGGCTATATATAAGGTTGTTCTAGCTGCAAATCAGGCAGCAATAGATGCTGTTAAAACTGGCAATAGCATTATGGAGCCTCAGGTTATATCAGAAAAAGTTATTACAGAGGGGCTGATAGAGCTTGGAATTTTATCTGGAGATGCCAAAGTCCTTCATAAAGAGGGCGCTTTTAAAGATTTTTATATGCACAAGATTGGTCATTGGCTCGGTCTTGATGTTCATGATGTCGGTGACTATATGGAAGACGGCGACTATATGAAATTTAAACCCGGCATGATTACTACAATTGAGCCTGGCATATATATAAGTAGCTCAATGGATGTAGATGAAAAATGGAAAGGAATAGGAATCAGAATTGAAGATGACATTCTTGTCACATCTTCTGGAAACATTAATTTAACTGCTAAAGTCCCATCAAATCCTGAAGAAATTGAAGCCCTAATGAGATAAATTATGAATGTTCCTGTTGCTATCTCGGGTGGTGGAATTATTGGAAATTATATTTCTTTAAGACTTAAAAGAAATAATATTGATTCTATAATAATAGAGAAGTCTAATTATGTGTCTGATATGCACCCAGGAATAAGGACTTTGACCCTTAACAACCACTCAATGTCATTATTAAAAGCTGAAGGCATAAATATAGACTCAGCTCCAATTAATGAAATCAATGCTTTTGATGGAGAGGGCACTGGTAAGATACAATTCTTGGCACAGGACATAGATGAGAGTTATCTATCGCATGTAGTAATGTTTAATGATTTAAAAAATAAACTGACAGAAGTATGCAAAGATAGGACTATATTTAACAACGAAATAAATTCAATTCAAAAACTTAACTCAGAGGATGTAAGTGAAGCCGTGCTTGGAAATGGAGAGTCTATTCAAGCACAAATAATAGCTGGGTGTGATGGAAGAAATTCAAATGTTGCCAAGATCACAGGGCTGCCGAACGAATATTATGAATATAAGCAAACAGCTATTACTTTTGTTGGTCATGTTCTAAATGATGATAGCAACCTAATTGCTCATCAGGCTTTTTCAGAAAAAGGAATATTTGCTTTAATGCCAATGCCGAATAAAGATTCAAACAAAAATAGGTACACAATTGTTTGGTCTATCGATAACTCTGTTCTTCAAAACATATCTCCAGTAGAGTACGTAAAGAATAATCTATCTTTTTTTGAATCAAAATTAGAGGTAGAAATAGAAATAGATTCAGAAATTTTAAATTTTAAGTTATCAAACCATCATTTTAAGAATTACATCAAAGACTCTGTTGTTCTTATAGGTGATGCAGCACATTCTATTCATCCTTTAGCTGGACAAGGAATTAATCTTGGCCTTGCTGATGCAGATATTTTTTGTGACGAAGTTATCAATGCATACAACAAAGGGCATGAAATAAATAACAAAGCTGTTTTTAAAAAATACGAAATTAAGAGAAAGGGGATGAATTTGTTAATGCTAAAGTCTATGGACTTTTTTGTAGATTTTTTTAGTAGTAAAAATCTTTATGTAATGCTATTAAGAAATTTTGGATTAAGCTCGGTAAACAAAACAAAATTTTTGAAGGCGTTTTTAATGAAACACGCTTCTGGGTTAAATAAATTTTAATTAAACCTTTTGACCTTTAGCTCTAAGTTCTTTGAGCACAACGCTAATACCTTTTTTGTCGATAATACGCATGCCTTTAGCAGAAACCTTGAGATTAACAAATCTATTTTCTGATTCTACCCAAAATTTATGTGTATGTAGATTAGGAAAGAACTTCCTTTTGGTCCTATTTTTAGCGTGAGAAACATTATTCCCAGACTGTGGTATCTTACCTGTTACTTGACATATTTTACTCATAGAACCGCGATTTTATAGAACACTGAAGCACTTAGCAACTATTATGAAACAAATTTTTTTATTAAGACATGCAAAGTCTGACTGGAGCACATTGGGGCAACAGGATTTTGAGAGGCCTCTTGCAAAAAGAGGTATAAATGATGCGCTATTAATATCACAATATATTCAAGATAAGAAACACTCAGTTGATGCAGTTTTTTGCAGTAGTGCCGTAAGAACCAAAGAAACTTTCGATTTATGCGCACATAGCTTTAATTTTGCTATTGAAAAAGCTACATATTTAGAAGAGTTATATTTTGGATCAGCTGAAATAGCGATCAATTTAATTAAAGGTCTAAACAATAATCTTTCTTCGGTTTTGTTGGTTGGCCACAATCCAACCATGCATATTCTATTAGAAGAAATAACTGGAAAAACTAGAGATAATTTTTCAACATGTGCATTAGCACAAATTTGCATAGAAAATTCATGGAAAGACTTATCATTAAAAAATTGTGAGTTAAAATCCTTTATTAAGCCAAGGGAGTTAAAAACTTGAAAGATATTAAAATAAAAATTATAAATCCCTTGATGGGAGACTCTATTCCGCTACCTGAGTATGAAACTCAAGGTTCAGCAGGTTTAGATTTAAGAGCTTGCCTAGAAGATAAATTAATACTTAAAGCCAACACTTCACAATTAATTCCGATTGGTTTTGCTATGTATCTTGAGGATCCAGGCTTAGCGGCTTTAGTAGTTCCAAGATCAGGTCTAGGATCAAAACATGGAATTGTTTTGGGTAATTTAGTTGGGTTAATCGATTCTGATTATCAGGGAGAGTTAATGGTTCCTGCATGGAATAGGTCAGAAAAAGACTTTGAAATTAGCCCTGGAGACAGAATAGCTCAAATGATTATTGTTCCTGTTATTCAGGCTAGATTTAAAGTTGTAGAAAGTTTTGAGGAATCTTTAAGGGGTGAAAAAGGTTTTGGAAGTTCTGGTATAAATTGATTAATTTATTTTTTCTTGCCAAATCTTTCTTCAAACTTCTGAACTCTTCCGCCTGTATCAATAATTTTCTGTTTACCAGTATAAAAAGGATGAGACGCAGATGATATATCTAGAGGGTAGTATGGATACGTTTTACCATCTTCCCACTCTTTTGTTTGAGTTGTTTCTAATGTTGAGCGAATGAGGAAGAATTTCTCTGCACTTGCATCATGGAATAAAACTTCTCTGTATTCAGGATGTATATCTTTTTTCATAATAAAATTAAAATTTGGATGAGAACTATAACAAAAAACAACTTCTTTACAAACAAAAAATGAATATTTTTTACTATGATATTGCAGTTTCATTGCCTTTGAGGCAATGCTTTACATATAAATCAGTTTTAAAAATTAAAAAAGGTGTGAGAGTATCCATTCCTTTTGGCAACAGGAAAGTTATTGGAGTGGTAGTAAAAAAGATTAATACTCCTGCAGTATTAAATAAGACTGGGACTATAAAAAGTATCATTTCAATATTAGATGAATATTCTATTTTTGATAATCCAAGTTTTAAGACTATTTTATGGGCATCGGACTATTATCATCATCCAATAGGTGAAGTATTCCATTCCTTTATTCCTACAGAGCTCAGAAAAATTAATAACAAGTTCATTGCACCTATAGAATCTAAAGATAATCATGGCGTGACAGTAAAAGAAGATGATAAGAGATTTAATTTAACCCATGATCAAAATAAAGCTGTTACTAAATTATCTAAATCAACTGGTTTTGACCCATCATTACTTTATGGTGTAACTGGCTCTGGCAAGACAGAGGTTTATCTAAGACTCACAGAAAATTGTATTAAGAATGGTAAGTCTGTTCTCATTCTTGTGCCAGAAATTAATTTAACACCACAATTATTATTAAGATTTGAATCTAGATTTAAAGGTGAAATAGGGTTATATCACTCGAGACAAACGCCATCTAAAAGGCTTAAAGTTTGGCTGAAAGCTAAGTTTGGGGATATAAAAATAGTAATAGGTACTAGATCTTCGGTCTTAATGCCTTTAAAAGATATAGGGCTAATTATTATAGATGAAGAGCATGACCAGTCATTCAGGCAGTCAGAGGGATTTAAATTTTCAGCTAGAGATATTGGTATAAAAAGAGCTCAAGAAGAAAAGGTGCCTATTATTCTAGGGTCGGCGACCCCATCTCTCCAAACCCTAAAACTAGTTAAAGAAAAAAAATTTAATAGAGTAGATATTTTAAGTAGAGTTGATGGAAGGAAACCACCCAAGCTTATAGCTATGGATATAAACAATCTTCCACTTCTGGGAGGACTTGCACTTGAAACAATAAGTGCAATCGAGTCTGTTCTAAGCAAAGGCGAACAAGTACTTATTTTTATAAATAGAAGGGGTTTTGCTCCTATATATCAATGCGGATCATGTGGGTGGGTAGCTGACTGTAAATCTTGTGACTCAAATCTAGTTTACCATCACTCTAAACAAAGACTTATTTGTCATAGATGTGAGTCGTCTTATGCGTTGAGTAGGTTATGCCCTGTATGTAAGTCAGATGATTTTTATATGTATGGCTCTGGAACTGAAAGGGTTGAGGAAGTCTTACAGAATAGCTTCTCTAAAACTCCAATAATAAGAGTTGATCATGATACAACTAAAAAAGTTGGAGCCATGCAAGCCATAGTAGAAAAAATTCATGCTTCAGACTCAGCCATACTGGTTGGTACTCAAATGTTAGCGAAAGGTCATGACTTCCCAAAAGTAACATTAAGTGTAATTCTAAATGCTGATAATGGTCTTATAAGTCCTGAAATAAATGCCTTAGAAAAACTATCACAGTTATTAATTCAGGTATCAGGTAGGGCAGGAAGAAACAACAATCTTGCAAAAGTTATTATACAAACCAGATATCCTGAAGATATTAATCTTAATAAAATTAAGACAGGCGATTATATGAATTTTGCAAATCAATGCCTCTCTTCTAATAGACAAATGAACTTGCCGCCATTCTCTACTATTTGTCTTTTAAGATGTTCTTCACCAACTCAGAAAAGTAACAATACTTTCCTTGAAAAAGCTGCCATAGTCTTATCAAATAGGAAAGAAATAAATGTAATTGGGCCAATACCCTCTTTAATATCCAAGTCTAAGGGAAATTATAGAAATCACTTGCACATCCAAACCTCTTCAAAACCATACCTAAATAAAGTTTTAAAGTACTTAACTGAACAATTCAATAAATGGCCAGAAACTAAGAAAATAAAATGGTCCTTTGATATAGACCCCATAGATTTAAATTAAATATAAATTTTTAAAATTTGCCCAGGATATATAGGTTTATTATTAAGATTATTATTTTTATCAATAGATTCAACTGATACTCCGAATCTAATGGCTATTTCGGATAACACATCACCTTTCTGAATTTTGTATGATAAGAATTCTGGGTTATTTTCAATAATAGTGCCAATTATTGGATTCTCTAAGAAATAATTATGTATTCCTAGAAAGATAGACCTTGCAATCATTCTTCTTCCTGGTTTTCCTTTTAGTCTTTGTGCATCTTCGGGGTTTGTTATAAAGCCAGATTCGACCAGAACCGAGGGAATATCAATAGATTTAAGAACCCTAAAATCTGCAAACTCAACATTTTTTTTATGAATTTTTGTATATGGATCTCTTTTGAGTTGGTCTAAGATTTTTGTGCCTAATATCTTGCTTTGACTTATTTTATTTTCATAAATTTTTGGGTAAAGCGCTCTTGCCAAGTCTTCATTAAAATCACTTGGTTGCAAGTTATTTATATCAGCTTGAATTCTTTTTCTTTGTTTTTCTGATAAGTTTCTTGCTATTGTGCTAGATGCCTCATCAGACCATATAAAAACAGATGCACCTTTAACTGAAGATAGCCTAAAACCATCAGCATGAATCGAAATAAAAATATCTGCGCCCATTTTTCGGGCATTTTGGAATCTATCATTAAGACCAATGGTTTCATCACCACTTCTTATCATCACGGGTTTATATCCATTCGTATCTCTTAGAGTTCTTTCAAGTTCCTTTGAAATAAGAAGCGTTACATCTTTTTCTAGAATATTATTTGGGCCAACAGCACCAGGATATTTACCACCATGCCCAGCATCTATAGCAACAACTATATCTCTAGTCATTGCTTTAAGATTCCTATCAGTTTTAAGCTTTAAATTAAGTAAGACGCCCTCATCTGTTTGCAGTTGAGTTGGTTTCCACCAATACACAAAATCATACAGATCAATAACTATCCTTGTTTTATCTTCTTCATTTGAGGCCCTTATTTTTCTTATGGGGTAGTTATATATCTCATCTATTGGAGCCTTAACGTTTGATTGATTAATCTCAAAAACTAATCTTGATGGATTTTGCAAAGTGTATGAATTGATATATGAGACTTTCTCAAGCCCAAACAAAACATTTATTGACCCGTCACTTACTTGCTTTATCTCTTTGAAGACCAGCTCATTAGACTGAGCAGCTAAAGATAATATCAATATTAATAGAAATTTATTCATAACTTTTTAGCCAATTAGAAAATAAATCTGAGCCTGTTTCAATATTTATTTTTCTTCCATTACTTAAATGATTAAAATTAATCTTTAAGTCGTAGTCTCTTTTTTGTTTAAGTCTTTCCGGCCACTCTATAAGAACAATTTTTTTTGAATCTGTTTTTCTGTTCAAATTAAATATATCTATATCTTGTGCCTCATTTGTTCTATAAAGATCTATATGTAAAAAAAGATATTCACCAATATCATATTCTTCACACAGAGTATATGTAGGACTCTTAACTAAATCTTTCCAACCGCAGCTCTTTATTATAGATCTAGATAAAAATGTTTTCCCGGCTCCCAAGTCCCCCTCAAGATGAATTTCTATTGATGAAGTTTTTACAAGCTTTATTTCATTTGCAATATCTTTTCCAAGCTTATTCGTAGCTTCATCATTTTGTAAGATCAACTCTTTCATTTATTCAATATTTTTCTAACCATTGGTATTAATGAAGATGCATTTAAACCAATTTCACCTACATCTTCAACAAAGTTTTCACCCGCTTTTGCATGAGAAGCAACCGCTAATAAACAAGATTCTTTTAGAGGTAAATTTTGAGCTAGTAAAGCACTTATGATTCCTGCCAAAATATCTCCAGTACCTCCTGTTGCAAGCTCTGGCCCTCCATTTTCGCATATAAATGTTTTATCCTCACTCTTTATATATACAAGGGTATTGAAACCCTTTAGAACTACCACAGATGCGTCATATTTCTCTGCTATAGCAATAGCACTATGTTCTCTATTTAGCTGAACTTCCTCAGCAGAAATACCAAGTAGAGATCCTGCCTCACCCGGGTGAGGAGTTAAAATTAAATTTTTATTATTTTGTGATTGTATTATTTTTGTTTGAGACAATGCCCCGGCATCAATAATTAAACCATTTGGAGCATTTAGAGACATGCATTTAGATATCTCTTTTGACCATTTATTAGCTCTAAAACCTGGGCCAATTAGTATTACATCAAAATTTCCTTTGACCCTTTCATGGCTTTCAACTCCAATAGCCATGATTTCAGGATTTCTTTCTAGAGACGCTTGAACATTTGAATTATGGGTATAGAGATTAATGAGACCGGAGCCACAAAAAAGACTAGCTTCCGAGGCAAGAATACCCGCACCCCCCATACCTTTTGATCCAGCAATAATAGCAACCCTGCCATACAAACCCTTATGAGATTCAGTTGGTCTTTTTGGCAAAACAATATCTAGGCTATCAAAACTAAAATTTTTTGCCATAAGATTATTTCTTAATGTAATACCCCAATCTATCAGAGTGAAAAGATCCCATATAAATCTTATCGCTCATTGGAATTGCTATTGTTGGAAGCCCAAAGGCTGTTTTACTAAAAGAATATTCATTTTTTAGTTTAAATGAATCTTTATCAATCTCGTAGATTGAAAAGGGGAGAGAGCAGGCCGCTCTATTAATACAATCTCCAGCATCATTGGGTTGGAAATCGAGAGAAGTAAACCATGCTGAGTTTTCTGTTAAAAAAATATTGTCAGGCGATTGGACAAAATAACTATTAATCTTTTCATTATTTGAAAGATCAAATTTTACAATCTGATCGCCTTGGTTATAACTTATAAATAGAATATTAGATAATCTATCTAAGGTGATCCCATTTGGGCCACTGCCCTCTGAATTTTTTACTTTCTTAAAAAAACCATCTGACCATTCAACAACATGCCCAGAATTACTTTTAAATAAGGATGTAATGAGCCACTCTTCCATCGTTATATCTCTTGAGTACATATGTGAAGCAAAGAAACTGCCATCACTTTTAAGAGCAATGTCATTAAAGTAATATTGTTCTGGGACTTTGATACAGCCTCGCCATATTAGCTCCCAACCCCTACCATCATCTTCAGACAAGATTAGTTCAAACATTTCTATGGATTCGTTAGGATAATGATTCACCACTGCAAACTGGAAACGACCATCTTTTCTCTCTATTAAGTCTATACCATGAGGCCCAAAGTCTTTATTTGAAGAATTACGACACACGGAATCTCCCCATGTATTTTTTTCAAAAGTTATCTTAGGAGATATTTTTTTATTGTCTGCAATTCTAAGCAATGCAAAACCACCAGATTTTGTTTCTTGATAGGGACTAATACCTCCAAATTCTGACATCAGAAAGAATTCTTGATCCGGCGTGATTACAATATCTTCTGGATTTGATATGCCACAAACAACACTAATAGAATCGTCAGATTTGCAAATGCTGATATCTTTTTGCTCTCCAATATAGTCCGTAGAAACTATAAAAAAACTAAGACTAATTAATATCAGCGATATTGAGAAAGTAAATTTATAGTAATGATTCAAATATAAGGGCAATATTTTTTTTACTGAATCAAGGTAGAAAATTACAACCAATCCTCTTATGCATAAAAGACAGCCAAGAATTACTGTAATTAGAATCCACAACCTGTCCGCCCAACCATCATAAAGAGTAAAAAAAATAACTAATAAGACACCAATAAGAAAAGTTATTCCACCTAAAACATTCAGACTCTTTGCCTCCTGAACCTTTTTAGCTATATAAAACATTAGCGGTTTGAACCAAACAAGCACCGAGAGAGATAAGAAAAAAAAGAAATAGAAGTAATTCATCAAAAATTTAAAATAATCGTTCTTTAATTATATTAACTATTTCAAGTGGCTTGTCTAACGGTACATGATGGGCAGAATCACTGACCTCAACAAAATCCATCGTACCCGAATAGGTTGATTTAATATTTTTAAGAAAATCACCCGAGGTTAGCAAGCTATTCTGACCATGAACAAATAATGCTGGGCAATTAAAAGAAAATTTATAACCAAACAATCTCTCAAGACTTGTAAACATTACATCATCAAATCTCCATCTCCATCCTTGATCGGTTTCCTTTACAGAATACTCTGCAATATAGCGCACAAACCAATCATTTTTGCAGTCCTGCTTGGGCATTAGACGAAATCTATTTAATATCGTAATTTTATCTGAATAATATTTGATCATTCTTAAAGGCCCTCCCTGATGTTGGGCTGGGTTATAGTTTGGAGGCCTTATAAAGGTATCAATTATAATTATATTATCAATAAGATCTTGTCTCTCAGACGCAACGTAGCCTGCTACTTGACCGCCCAATGAATGTCCAACAATATGAATATTTTTTATATTAGTGTTTGACTGTTCTTTCTCAATAACTGAAGTTATGCATTCACCAAAATCTTTAATTCCATATTTATCTCTAAATCCAGACTCTCCCATGCCAGGTAGATCTATGGCTATTACACTTGAGTGATCTAAAAATTGTGGTGCAATTGGATCCCACCACTTTTTATGAGCTCCCGTTCCATGAATTAAAACAATCAGATTGTTGGTATCATTAGGGGAGCTCCATTTAGAATATGAGATATTCCCCAAAGGATTCTCTATAATTTTATCAACGGGCTGAATTTTAATAGCATCTTTAAACCATTCTGGAGCATTCTCAATATCTCGATTTAGATTGTTAGTTATTTGCATAAGCATTATTCTAAGCTATATAAAATATATTTATGAATAAACTTTCCTTGATTCCAGCAGCAACTGTTTTAATGATTCGAGATATCGATGATGGGATGGAGGTTTTAATGGTTAAAAGGTCAAAAAAACCACCATTTGAAAATCTTTTTGTTTTTCCAGGAGGAAAGATCGATGAGACTGATAAAGATATAAATATTTCTAATTTATGCGACGGTCTTAATGATCAAGCAGCCTCTAAAAAACTTGGATTAAGTCATGGAGGCCTAAGCTATTGGGTAGCATGTATTAGAGAGTGTTTTGAAGAGGTAGGTATTTTATTTGCCAAAAAAAGTAATGGTGAAGATTTAGACCTCACAGGCTTTGAGAAAGAAAAATACGATAACTATCGAGATAGGCTAATTAGTAATGAAATAAGTTTGTATGATATTTGCGTTAAAGAAGATCTAAAACTAACTATGCTAAATATTGCTCCATTCTCACATTGGATTACTCCTAATATTGAGACTAAACGCTTCGATACAAGGTTTTTTATAGCGCACCTACCCAATAACCAAATTGAAAAACATGATGGTACTGAGCTCACTCATAGTGTTTGGATTAATCCTAAAGAGGCTTTAGAGAAAGCATTTAACGGAGAGATGCCAATGATAATGCCAACAATCAAGAATCTTCAGAAATGTGAAAATTATAATTCATGTGCAGAACTCCTTAAATATCAGCATCAACTTAGCAGCAGTGATATACCTCCAATATTGCCAAAATTTTTTAAGAAAGATGGCAGGTGGCACGGACTACTCCCGGGTGATGATGGTTATGAAAACCAGTAAAATACATATATGGAATTAGTAAAAAAAATAACAGCACCAAATCCTGGAGTTTTCACAGGAGGAGGAACTAATACTTATCTGGTTGGTAGAGAAGACCTAACTTTAATAGACCCAGGCCCTAACATTAAAGAACATATTGATGAGATTATTAGAGTGGGGGAGAACAAAATAAAAAGAATTTTAGTTACACATACCCATACCGATCACTCACCTGCAGCATTACCAATCTCAAAAATTTTAAAAGTTCCAATGTATGGAAGGTTGGTTGATGGCGAATCTTCATGGGAGGATGAAACCTTTATTCCTGATGTAATTCTAAATGATGCTGATATTATTAAAACAGATGAATGCACATTAGAAGTGATACATACACCCGGACATGCATCAAATCATTTATGTTTTTTAATCAAAGAGTTGAATTGTTTGATAACTGGTGACCATATAATGGATGGCTCAACTGTTGTTATAGGACCACCCGATGGAAATATGGCAGATTATCTAGAATCTTTAAATAAATTATTTAAATACAAAATAGATTGTCTTGCACCCGGACATGGTAATTTTATGTATGAGCCAAAGAAAGTCATTGAATCTATTATTAGACACAGACTTTCAAGAGAAGCTAAGGTTCTAAGAAGGCTAGAAGATGTTGGAGATATTGATTTAGAGTCATTAACAGCTATTGTCTATGACGATGTTCCAGAACAACTTCACCCTATAGCTAAGTTTAGTTTAGAGGCACATTTATTAAAATTATTAAATGAGGGTGTTATTAAGAGAGACAATAATAATTTTGCTAAAATTTAGTCTTGTTTTGGTTTTTTAAGAACTTTTGCCTCAATGGCTTCGATATCTATATCGTCAATAGAATCATTATTAACAGTTAATATTTCCTGCTCTTTACCATCACCAAGATCTATAGAAGAGCTATCAAATTCTAAAGTTAATTCTCTTATATTTTTTGATAGTAGATCATCATAGCAATCACCCTGATCATATGATTCTCTAACTTCACCCTTTTTATTAACAGGATGTGGTCTTTGAGGAGTTTGCATTTGCATGCATTTGATAGTTTGTGCCGGTGAGTAATAATTATTTTCAGAGTTAAGTTCATCTAACTTTTTTGGAGATAACGAGCAGCTAACAAGCCCAAAAATTAAAAAACAGAGAGTTTTTTTCATAAGCTTTGTTTATTTTCTATCAAAGATTCTACAACAGTTGGATCTGCAAGAGTTGTTGTATCGCCCAGGTTGGAAAGGTCTCCCTCAGCTATTTTCCTTAGTATTCGTCTCATAATCTTTCCAGATCTTGTTTTTGGAAGGCCTGGTGCATTTTGAATGAGATCAGGCTTAGCAATAGCTCCTATAGCTTTTGAAACAAATTGTTTAAGCTCATTATTAAATTCATCATCAAAATTTTCTCCAATCATAAGGGTTACGAATGCATATATACCCTGACCTTTAATTGGATGATCGAAACCAACCACAGCAGCTTCAGCAATTTTTGGATGAAGAACAAGAGCACTTTCTATTTCAGCCGTGCCAAGTCTGTGTCCTGAAACATTTAAAACGTCATCAACCCTGCCTGTAATCCAGTAATATCCATCTTCATCCCTGCGAGCTCCATCCCCAGTAAAGTAAATATCTTTATACATACTAAAGTAGGTATCTATCATTCTTTTATGATCTCCATAGACGCTTCTAATTTGACTGGGCCATGATTGTTCAATAACTAGGTTTCCTGAATTTGTGCCTTCTAGAGTATTACCATTTTCATCATATAGAGCTGGCTTGACTCCAAAAAAAGGAAGGGTAGCAGAGCCAGGTTTTGTTGGTGTAATACCGGCAATAGGAGTGATCAAGACAGAGCCGGTTTCTGTTTGCCACCAAGTATCAATAACTTCACACCTAGATTGACCAACTACCTTGAAATACCAATCCCAAGCTTCTGGATTAATAGGCTCACCAACCGTACCTAATATTCTTAAGGTTTTTCGATTAGTTTTCAAAACAGGATCATCACCTTGTGCCATAAGAGCTCTTATTGCAGTTGGAGCTGTATAAAAAATACTAATCTCATATTTATCACATATCTCCCAACATCTTGAAGCTGAGGGATAGGTAGGAACCCCCTCAAACATAAGGGTAGTTGCACCATTGGAGAGAGGACCATATAGAATATATGTATGACCAGTAATCCAGCCAACATCGGCAGTACACCAGTATTTGTCCTCGGGCTTAATTCCAAAGAGGTATTTAAAACTTATATGAGCACCCAAAAGATAACCAGCTGTGGTGTGCAATACACCCTTAGGTTTTCCAGTGGAGCCAGAGGTATATAGAATAAATAATGGATCTTCTGAATCCATGGGCTCAGGCTCGCATGTGGTTGCCATCTCTCTTGATAGCTCTTCGTACCATACATCTTGAGAATCATTCCATGCGATGCATCCCCCAGTTCTTTTGATAACTAGAGTATTTTTAACATCAGGACATTTTTCTAATGCTTCATCTACATTTGATTTAAGAGGAACTACTTTGCCGCCCCTTAATCCTTCATCAGCCGTAATAACTATTTCACATTCAGCATCAAGAATCCTGTCTTTTAAGGATTCAGGAGAAAATCCACCAAAAACCACTGAATGAATTGCTCCAATCCTTGTGCATGCGAGCATTGCAAATGCTACTTCTAAAATCATTGGCATGTAGATACAGACCCTTGAGCCCTTTTTTACACCCAGAGCTTTTAAAACGTTTGCAAATTTACAGACTTCATCATGAAGTTCTTGAAAGGTAAGTTCTTTTGAATCATCTGGATTATCACCTTCCCAAATAACAGCTATCTTATCTGGGCTATCTTTAAGATGCCTATCAATACAATTAACACTAATATTAGTTTTTCCGCCTTCAAACCATTTAGTATTAGCAAATTCTCCATTATGAGTAGAGGTAAAGTCTTCCATCCAGAATAAATTTTCTTTGGCGAGACTGCTGAAAAATTCAGAAGGGTTATTTATAGATTGCTCATATAAATTTTTATATTCATCAAGATTTTTTATAAAAGGATTATTGCCATCTCTTGGTTTGAAAATACTGCTCGTCATATAAAGCCCTTAAATTATTGAGGGTTGAGGATTTATAAAATTTTTACCTTTTGGATTAGACATGATTTTAGTTATCAAGGACTCGTAGTCACTTTCGTTGGATTCTAAGTTAATATCAGCAGCATTAATTATTAATAAGGGAGCATCATTGTAATCTAAGAAAAATCTTGAATAAGCATCATTAAGTCTTTCTAAATACTCAAGTGTTAAATATTGCTCATTAATATTTCCTCTCTTTGTAATTCTATTTTTAAGAACATCGATTGGAGCTTGAAGATAAATTACTAGATCAGGAGAAGGGGCATCAAGAGTTATATGATCATAAACTTTGTCGTAAAGATCCATCTCCTCATTAGATAATGTAACTTCTGCAAACAGCCTATCCTTTTCTATTAGAAAATCAGCAACTCTTACAGTTTCAAAAAGACTTCTTTGTTTTAAATCTTGAATTTGTTGCATTCTTTGAAATAAAAAGAATAGCTGTGTTGCTAATGCAGATTGACTTGGATTTCTATAAAAATTTTTAAGGAATGGATTTTCAGCAGGCTGTTCAAGAAATGCATCATAGTTAAATGTATTAGCTATTTTATTGGCAAGTGTAGTTTTTCCAACACCAATCGGACCTTCAATGGCGATGTATTTAGGAAGTGGTACTTCTTTAATAGCTGGCTTCATTTTTTACATATAAGTTTTACTCTAGATTATCTCAACTCTTTGAAGAAGCCAAATATTTTAGATGATTCTTCATCAGTTTTTTCATTCATCCTTGATATTAATGAGCCCCTCAAAGAGTCATCATTTTTTTGAAAATCAGTCCACCACTTACCAAGGCCGCTTTTATCTGCCGACGCCCTTTCTCTTACTAATAAAAAATCGTATGCTGCTCTGAATCTAGGATGTCTAATAGTTTTATATGGCTGGCTTTTTATTCTGCTATGGAGTTTTAACTGCAGAACCCAGATATCTTTTATGTAACTATTAAATTTTCTTGGAACCGCTGTAAGTTTTTGTTGTTCTCTTAGCACACCATCCATAGACCTAAAAAATTTTCTGATATTAACTTCACCGCTTTTAGAGCATTTAGAAATTAGTACTGGCCACAAAAGGGCTGCCATTAGGAATCCTGGAGTAACAGATTGATTATTTTTAATTCTCTCATCAGTATTTCTTAACGCTTGAATCATTATGCTGTTAGAAAATTCATTCTTATTTGGATCTGCAAGGATAAGATATTTATTGAGACCAAAAGTGCAAAGCTTAATAAAATTTTGCTCCCCCATTCCCCCAAGAAATATCTTACAGAATTCATCAAAGAGTCTAGCATTTGAAATGCTAGATAAAAGCTGGCCTTTGTCATAGATAGCGTTCTTAACC
>Ga0233395_1000697_pt1 | contig 17120 bp, 11 predicted proteins | sample 27DmetaG_FD_186029 | JGI IMG/M metagenome (GOLD analysis project Ga0233395, IMG submission 186029) | Seawater microbial communities from Monterey Bay, California, United States - 27D | ecosystem: Environmental > Aquatic > Marine > Coastal | place: USA: California | collected 2016-10-12 | reverse complement strand
TAATGGTAAAAGCTTCTCTACACGTAATGTTAAAGCACTCCAAGATGGAGAGGCTATATTTAGTTGCTCTATCTCATTCCAAAAAGACGAAGATGGCTTAGAGCATGAAATCTCTATTCCTGATGTACCAGCCCCAGAAGAACTTAAAGATGAAGTAGAAAATAGAGAAATTCTTTTAAAAAAGCTCAACATTGATAGCAAAGATATGCCTATGTTTCTAAAACAAAGAGAAATAGAAATGAGGCCTGTCGAAATTCAGGATTATTTTGAACCTAAAAGGATGCCTCCATATAAAAATACCTGGATAAGAGCAAAAGGAAAACTCCCTCATGATCAAGAAATTCAACAAGCATTTCTTTTATACATATCAGATATGGGATTAATAGCTGCTGCCAACAACTCAGTTGGAGTAAATTTTTTAACTAAGAACCTTCAAAATGCCAGTCTTGATCATGCAATATGGTTCCATAAAAAACTTAATTTAAATGACTGGTTCTTGTATTCAATTGATAGCCCTATAACACGAAATGCAAGAGGATTTTCTAGAGGGTCTATATTTACTAAGAATGGCGAATTAATAGCTTCTTGTGCACAGGAAGGCTTAATAAGACTCTGGCCTGAAAAAAAATAAAATATCTATCTAGATCTTATATGGTCAGTTAAAAGTTTGATTTTATCTGGACTAATGTTTGGTGTAATTCCATGACCTAAATTAAAAATATAGCCTTGATAACCTTTAAATTTATCTAATATTCTATTTGTTTCTGTCTTTATTGTGCTGTCTTTTTGAAGAAGAATTTCAGGATTAAGATTCCCTTGAAGTGCTACTTTTCCGCTTAAAAATTTTAAATCAATGTTTTGAGTGCTCCAGTATAAACTTAGACAATCAGCTTGAGATTGAACCATTTCATTGCAACTAAACTCAGGCTCTCTTGCAAATAAAATGACTGGAATATTAGTGGTTAATGGATCATTCTTAAGTTTTGATATTAAAGATTTAATATATATTAGCGAATATGTTTCATAATCTTTTTTGGTTAAAAGATTTGCCCAAGAATCAAATATTTGTATTACATCAGCGCCAGCTTCAACTTGCTTTTTTAAGTAAATAAAGCAAGCATCTGTGAGTTTCTGTAAAAAGATATGAGCTTCTTTTTCATTGTGCTTGATAAAGTTTTTTGTAAACTCAAAGCTCTTTGATGACCTTCCTTCAATTGAATATGCTGCTAAAGTCCAAGGGCTTCCAGAAAAGCCTATCAATGGAATATTTTTTGGTAGCGCACTCTTAATGTTTGATACAGCCTTATATACATAAGAAAGTTTATTTGGATCAAAGGTGGGGATATTCATGACATCTTTAGATGACTTAATTGGATTTTCAAATACCGGACCTTCTCCTTCTAAAAATTTCACACCTAAACCCATAGCATCAGGTATTGTTAAAATGTCAGAAAAAAGTATCGCAACATCTAAATCAAATGCATTAATAGGCTGCATTGCAAGTTCACAACATACATCTGAGTTCTTGCACATATCTAAAAAATTCTTAAAGTTTTTTCTTACCGCCCTATACTCTGGCATATATCGACCAGCTTGTCTCATGTACCAAATTGGAGGAGTGCTTAATGGTTTTTTATTAAGTGCTTGAAGGAATATTGAATCTTCTGTTTTCATGAAACATATTTTATTATACTTTTTGCTGCTTCACGTCCTTCCCATATTGCAGTAACGACTAGATCAGATCCCCTGACCATATCACCACCTGAAAAAATCTTACTATTTGATGTTTGAAATTTATATTCTTGATGCTCTTCTGCCAAGACTAATCCATTTTTTTGAGTTTCAATATTAAAATCTCTAAACCAATCTGATGGACTGGCTCTGAAACCAAAAGCAACAATTACAGCATCAGCTTCATATACTATTTCTGACCCTGGTATGGGGATTGGGATCCTTCTTCCATTTTGATCAGGTTCGCCAAGTTGAGTCTTAACTATCTTCACTCCTTTAACATCTTTTTCACCAACAATATCTATTGGTTGAATATTAAACTCAAATTCTACACCTTCTTCTTTCGCATTTTGGACCTCTCTTTTAGAGCCAGGCATATTTTGTTCATCTCTTCTATAAAAACATTTAACAGATTTAGCACCCTGTCTAATAGCAGTTCTATTACAATCCATTGCTGTATCCCCACCACCCAAAACAATAACATTTTTACCTTTTAAATTAATGAAGTCATTTTTATCTTGTTTAAGCTTAAGTAATTTTTTTGTATTTGAAATTAAATAATCAATTGCTTTATAAACTTGAGGAAGTTTTTCGCCGGCAAAACCGCCCTCGAGTGAGGTATATGTTCCCATGGCTAAAAATACTGCATCATAATCAGAATATAATTTCTTAAAGGGAATATCTTTACCTATTTCTTTTCCTAAATTGAACTTAACACCCATGCCTTCTAAGATTCTTCTTCTTCTTTTGACTACAGATTTTTCTAATTTAAATTCTGGTATACCAAAGGTTAGCAAGCCTCCAATTTCTTCATTTTTATCATAAACATGGCTGTGAACCCCAGACCTAGTTAAAACATCAGCACATGCAATTCCAGCAGGACCAGCCCCAATAATGGCTACTTTTTTATCTGTCCATTTTCTTTGTGACATATCAGGCTTCCAGCCCATTTCAAATGCTTTTTCAGTGATGTATTTTTCAGTTGAGCCAATAGTCACTGCTCCAAAACCATCATTCAATGTGCAAGCACCTTCACAAAGTCTATCTTGAGGGCATACCCTGCCACAAACTTCTGGCAAACTATTTGTAGAGTGACATAGTTCTGCAGCTTCAATAATATTTCCCTCATTTACAAGTTTCAACCAATCAGGAATAAAGTTATGAACTGGGCATTTCCATTCACAATAAGGGTTTCCACAATCTAGACATCTATGGGCTTGATTGGAGGCTTGTACCTGATTATATTCATCATAAATTTCCACAAAACTAATCTTTCTTTCTTCTGTGCTCTTCTTGGCTGGATCAAATCTCCCAACTTCAAGAAATTGGAAATCATTTTCAAGTTTCTCATGAGATAAATACTCATCTCTAAAATTTAAAGCTTTTGTATTTGCACCAATGGCAAAATTGTTGTCTCCGGCACTAAAGATGTCATCGCGCCATTTAAAGAGCATATCTAACGCTGCATCATATTCCTCAATTGGAGCAAATGATCTTGTAATATATTTTCCATTAACTCTTAACTTGCCGTAAAAATAGGGAGATCGAGGTTGGGTGAATAACAACACTCCTTTCTCAATCTGATATTGCTTATTTTTCTTATTCATATTAAATTGTGTGCTATCGTATGACAAAGTATGACACTTTTTGAATATAATTGAAATGTCTACAAGTTATAATTAATAAAAATTTTCTGTATATGCCTGGTTTATTTAAAAAAAACGAATTTAAAGATAATTGTGGATTTGGTCTTGTTGCTAATATCAATGGGGTTAAGTCGCATAAAATAATTATCAACTCTATAAATGCACTTATTAGTATGACTCATAGAGGAGGGGTTGGTTCTGATGGGAAAACTGGTGATGGGTGCGGATTACTGTTTGATATTGATCACAAATTTTTTAGAGAGACTCTTCTTAAAGAAAATAGTATTGATCCTGAAAACTATTTTGCGGTAGCTCAGGTTTTCTATAAAGATGACCTCGTTAGCATTCTTCCTAAAATTAAAAAGATACTTAAAGATGAAAACCTTCAACTGATAACTCATCGTCTTGTTCCTACAAAAAAAAATATTTTAGGAAAAATTGCGCTTGATTGCATGCCGCAAATATATCAGTTATTTATAAAACCAAATAGTAAAGATTTTAATCAAGATATTTTTGAAACAAGCTTGATTCAAGCTAGAAAATGTATAGAAGAAATATATTTAGATGATGAGGTTTTATATATATGTAGTATGTCATCTAAGACCATAGTATATAAAGGGTTAATGCTACCTAATGCAATTAAAGAATTTTATGTTGATTTAAGTGAAGAAAATTTTAAGGCATCTACTTGTGTTTTTCATCAAAGATTTTCTACAAACACAAGTCCAAGATGGCATTTGGCTCAGCCTTTTAGACTCCTTGCACATAATGGCGAAATAAATGCAATTAGAGGAAATAGGAACTGGGTTAAAGCAAGATCTTCTAAATTTTTGACTCCATTTATTCCAAAAATTCAAAAGTTTAAACAACTTGTTAATGAGACAGGGTCTGATTCGTCATCTCTTGATAATATGATTGAATTGCTTGTCAAAGGTGGAGTAGATATATTCAGAGCAATTAGAATGGTGCTCCCACCTGCATGGCAAAATATACAAACTCTTGATCCAGATGTTAGAGGTTTTCATGAATACAATTCAATGCATATGGAGCCATGGGATGGTCCTGCTGGAATTGTTATGGCAGATGGAAAATGGGCTTTATGTGTTCTTGATCGAAATGGCCTTAGACCAGCAAGATTTCAGTTAGATAAAGATAATATTATTACAATTGCTTCAGAGACTGGAGTTAATCCTGTAGAAGAGCATGAGATTGTAAAGAAAGGCAGAGTAAAGCCTGGAGGTATTTTAGCAATAGATACTTCAAAAGGCATAATTCATGATGAATCTTCGATAGATAATGATCTAAAGCAGAAGTTCCCATATAGAAAATGGCTAAAAGAAAATGCAATATATATTGAGTCTAGGCTTGATTCCTATGAAGGCCCAGGTTTAAAGAAATTTGAAGCATCAAAATTTTTTCAATCATCAAAATTATTTCTTTTATTTAAAGAAGAAAGAACATCAGTGATTAAACCTCTTGCAATTGATTCTCAAGAAGGCACTGGATCTATGGGAGATGATACGGCATTAGCAGTTATGAGCAAAATGCATAGACAAATATATGATTATTTCAGGCAGCAATTTGCTCAGGTAACAAATCCACCTATCGATTCTTTGCGAGAGGCAGCTGTAATGACTCTTGAAACCTGCTATGGTCCTGAGCTCAATATATATGAAGAAACAGCTGACCATGCTAAGAGACTAGTAACAACCTCACCAGTTCTATCTTACAGAAAATTAAATTCAATTTTAAATAATCCCTACTTTGAATCTGCAGAAATTAATTTATCTTTTAATGACAATTCCAACCTTCAAACTGAACTGAAAAAACTTCAAGATGAGGTTGTTAGTAAAGTGAAGAAAGGAGCATCAATTATTCATTTAATAGAAGACTTACCAAAACAAGGCAATTTACCTATTAATTCACTATTGGCTGTTGGATCAGTTCATCAACGTCTTGTAAAGCTAGGTCTAAGATCAGATGCAAACATTATAGTGACAACATCTTCTGCAAGAGACACTCACCAGATTGCATGTTTAATTGGTTTTGGAGCTACAGCCGTATATCCAACTTTGGCATATCAAACAATACTAGATCTCACTGACAGGAATGAATTAAAGGGAGATGCTCATGAAAATTGTTCACGTTATAGAAAAGGTATTAATAAAGGTCTTTTAAAAATTATTTCTAAGATGGGTATTTCGACTATTTCAAGTTATAGGGGATCACAACTTTTTGAAATAGTTGGATTAGATAAAGATGTAGTTGATTTATGTTTTACAAATACAGATAGCAGGATCAAGGGTAAGAAATTTAAAGATTTAGATGCAGAATTAAGGTCCTTGAACGAGTATGCAAGATCTAATATCGCTGACATGAAAGTTGGCGGATTACTGAAGTACATTCATGGAGGCGAATACCATACTTATAATCCTGAAATTGTTAAAAAACTTCAAGAAGCAGTCAACTCTGGCTTGAATAGCACTTATCAAAATTACTCCTCATTAGTTGATAATAGGCCGCCAGCAATGCTCAGAGATTTATTAGAAATTAATACTGGTAAAGAACAAATAGATATATATAAAGTTGAATCTCAGAAAAAGATATTATCTAGATTTGATTCAGCAGGAATGAGTTTAGGCGCTTTATCTCCAAAAGCTCATGAAACGCTTGCGGAAGCAATGAATTCTCTTGGAGGTCGATCAAATTCTGGCGAGGGCGGAGAGGCTGTAGAAAGATACGGAACTTTAAAAATGTCAAAAATTAAGCAAATAGCATCTGGAAGATTTGGAGTAACACCTCACTACTTGGTCAATGCAGAAGTTTTGCAGATTAAAATTGCACAAGGCGCTAAACCAGGGGAGGGTGGACAGTTACCAGGCGGGAAAGTTAATAAACTTATTGCGAAACTTAGATACTCAACACCCGGCGTAACTTTAATATCTCCACCACCTCACCATGATATTTATTCAATTGAAGATTTAGCTCAATTAATTTATGATTTAAAAGAAGTTAATCCAAAAGCTTTAGTGTCTGTAAAGTTGGTATCCGAGCCAGGCGTAGGAACCATAGCGTCTGGTGTTGCCAAGGCTTATGCTGACTTAATCACAATTTCTGGTCATGATGGTGGAACTGGGGCTAGCCCCTTAACATCTATAAGATATGCGGGATCACCATGGGAATTAGGCTTAGCCGAGGCACATCAAAGTTTAAGAGATAGTGGTTTAAGACATAAGGTTCGTCTTCAAACCGATGGAGGAATGAAAACCGGACTTGATGTAATCAAAGCAGCTATTCTTGGCGCTGAATCGTTCGGTTTTGGCACTGGTCCAATGATAGCAATGGGATGTAAGTATTTACGAATATGTCATTTAAATAACTGTGCTACCGGAGTTGCAACTCAAAGAGATGATCTTATTAATCATCATTTTGTTGGTGAGAAAGAGCGAGTTATGAATTATTTCAAATTCATTGCTGAAGATGTCAGGAATCATTTAAGTATCATGGGAATTAGCAAGCTTGAGGATATTATTGGCCAAACACAATATTTAGAAACAATCAAAGGTTTAGATAAGCAATACAAATCAATTGATTTAAATGATCTACTTTATAAAGATGAATCATTAAAGGAGTCATATTATTGTACTTCTAAAAAGAATCAGCCATGGGATAAAGGATTATTGGCACGAAAGGTTCTAAAACAAGTGAAAACAGCAATAGATAACAATGAATCAATTGAAATACATACAAACATAAGTAACGTAGACAGATCATTTGGGGCATTAATATCAGGATATATCGCAGATAATCATGGAGAGGTTGGTTTAAAAAAATCTGTAACTGTTAATTTAAAAGGTTCTGCTGGGCAAAGTTTTGGCTGCTGGAATGCCAATGGATTAATTTTAAATATAGATGGTGATGCCAATGACTATGTTGGTAAAGGCATGAATGGTGGAAGAATTGTAGTTAAAAATAGTTATGGGTATGCTTCATCCGAGAATAATCCCTCTTTAGTTGGCAATACTTGTCTTTATGGAGCGACTGGCGGTGAGCTATATGTTTCTGGAAGAGCTGGAGAAAGGTTTGCTGTAAGAAATTCAGGTGCAAATGCAGTTCTAGAAGGAGCGGGCGATCATTGTTGTGAATACATGACAGGAGGTCATGTTACAGTTCTAGGTTCAGTAGGCGCTAACTTTGGAGCTGGTATGACAGGAGGTTTTGCATATGTTCTTGATGAAGACAAAACATTTTTTGATAATTGTAATAGAGGACTAGTTAATCTTGAAAGGATTACAACTGAAGATATGCAATCACATAGAAAGCACTTAAAAGAAATCATTGCAAGACATTACAAGTATACAAATAGTGAAAAAGCTAAAGATTTAATGGATGACTTTGATAAATACGAACCTTACTTTTGGTTAGTTCTTCCTGCAGCATCAAATATACAAGATCTATTAAAAGCAACCACTGCAAATGCGGCCTAAATAAAAGCTTTTCTTAAAGTATCAATCTTATATTGATCAGTTTTAAAAGCCTTACCTTTGTTATTAATCAAAATTAAATTTAATTTACCCTTTGAAACTTTTTTATCATTGAGAATATAGCCTTTGAGATCTTCATATGAATATTTTGAATAATCTATATTTAAACCCAATGATTCAATCAAATTTATCATATCGTCAAGCTGATATGCTCTAATATATCCCTCGTAAAAAGATATTTTTGCAGCTATAACCATACCTAAAGTCACAGCTGCTCCATGCGAAATCCCTTTATATTTACTATGAGCTTCTATTGCATGGCCAAATGTATGGCCAAAATTAAGAATTGCTCTTAACCCTTTTTCCTTTTCATCACTTGTAACTATCTTTGCCTTCGTTTTAACAGATTCTTCAATTATTTCCTCAAGCACACTCAGTTTTTTTAATTTAATTTTTTTTGCATTTAATTGCATAAATTTATAAAGTCTCTTATTTCCTATTAGTGCATACTTTGTAATCTCACCAAGGCCAGATTTATAATTATCCTTTGATAGAGTTTCTAGGTATTTAGTGCTAATAAGTACAAGACTTGGGTTGTAAAATGCACCTACAAGATTTTTACCCTGTTTAATATTTATAGCAGTTTTTCCACCAACAGAAGAATCAACTTGAGCTAAAAGAGTTGTCGGTATTTGTATGAAGCTTATACCTCTAAGATATGATGCCGCACAAAATCCCGTGATATCGCCAACAACTCCTCCACCAAGAGCAATCATGCAATCTGATCGATCAAATTTAAGGTCAGCTAATTTTTCTAAAATATTTGTATATGTATTAAAGGACTTTGACTTTTCACCTTCTTTAATCGTATGAAGATGAACCTTTTGCTTGTCTAAAATTACTTTAAGTTCTTTTATATATTTTTTTGGAATCCCTGAATCAGTAACAATCAGCACTTTACCTGTATTTCTTAGGTGAGTAGACAGATTTTTTTTATTCAGTGCATTTTTAGCAATGATTACGTCATATTTTGTGGGGCCTCTACCAACTGAAACTATTTTAGCCATAGTTTTTGACTAGTTTTATTATTTCTGCTGAAACTTCTTGACTTGATTTACCTTGAGTATTGACAATGTAATCTGAAACTTCTTCATAAAGATTTTCTCTTGCCTCATGAAGCTCTTTTAAAATTTTGCCAGGATCACCATTCTTGAGCAGTGGCCTATCTTTATCTTTAGATGTTCTTTCCAGTTGAACTTCTATAGGAGTTGCTAGGTAAAATACTGTACCTCTAGAAGAAAGTAGTTCTCTATTTGACTCTGAGAGAATAATACCACCCCCAGTAGACAAAACAATTGAGTTTTGTTGAACCATTTCTTCTAAGATTTGATTTTCTCTTTTCCTAAAACCCTCTTCACCCTCTAGATCAAATATCCAGTCAATAGATGCGCCAGTTCTTGATTCGATTTCTTCATCGGTATCAAAAAAATTTAAAAATAACTCACTAGAAATTATCTTTCCAACTGTTGATTTTCCTGATCCCATAGGACCAACTATAAATATATTCATATATGATTTATCTCAAGATTGTTATAATTTTACCACCGAACTATATAAAATAGTTTTTTTGATAAAAAAAGATGGAATCTAGAATAATTAAAATTCTAAAACCTTATGTTAAGACTAGTTAAATTTCTTTTTTGGATAAGCATTTCAAGTTGCTTATTAGCAATATTTATTATTTTAGGTTCGTACATTAATCTAAGGCCTTCTTTACCAGAAATTTCATTGGTTGATGAATCACAACTCCAAATCCCTCTAAAAGTATATACAGAAGACAAGGTGCTAATCGGAGAATTTGGAGAAATAAAAAGGCGGCCTATCAGTTTTGAAAACATTCCTCCAAATATTAAAAATGCTTTTCTAGCAGCAGAAGATGATAAATTCTTCAATCATCAAGGCATTAGTTATTCCGGCTTAATAAGGTCAGTTTTAAGGTGTTTAAGTCCCCAAGGATGTGTTGGCGGCGGCGGCACTATATCTATGCAAGTAGTTCGAGGGTATTTATTAACAAGAGATCAAACCATTACAAGAAAAGTTAAAGAAATTTTCTTGGCATTAGAGCTTGAGGGCAGATTAAGCAAAGAAGAAATTTTTGAGTTATACGTAAATAGAAATTTTTTTGGAAATAGATCGTATGGTATTGAAGCAGCTGCAAATACCTATTTTAATAAAAGTAGCTTAGACGTTTCTTTAGCTGAAGCAGCAACAATAGCAGCTATGGCTCAATCTCCATCAAGAATAAACGCAATAAAAGCACCAGAAAGAACAAAGCAAAGAAGAAATTGGATTTTATCCAGGATGCTTAAGCTAAGAATGATTAATCAACATCAATTTGATAATGCAATTAATTCATCTTTAGATGTTTCAAAAAATATAGATTTATATGATGTTGATGGAAAATTTTTAGCTGAGCTTGCCAGACAAGATATAATTTCAAGATACGGGTTGAAAGCCTATAAGAATGGCTGGTCAATTTTTACTACCATAAATTCAAATTCTCAAAATAATGCTTATGTAAATGTACTTGCTCAACTTTCTGAATATGATAAAAGGCATGGATGGAAAGAAGCCCAAAATTTTGTAAATATATTTACAAAAAAACAACTCAAAGATTTAGCTGAGTTAAATATTCAATTTTTATTAGATGAAATATCAGATATTGATTCTTTTGATAATGAAGCATATTTATCAAATAGAATAAATGTAATATTTGAAGACCTTCCTTTTTATTCATCACATTCGAAAGGCATCGTAATTAATTTTATGAATGATAGTCTTTATTTTATTAATGAAGATTTAAAAATAGACTCAATTCCTTGGTCATCTGAATATGAATGGGCCAGGAAAAGAATTTCAATTAATGAACTTGGGCCTAAACCCAATTCATTTAGAGATTTTTTAAAAATAGGTGACTTTGTTTACTTCAAAAAAGTAGAAAATTACATTTTATTAGATCAAATACCAGAGGCAGAATCTGCACTTATTTCAATGCATCCAGTTTCTGGAGCAGTAAAGGCATATATTGGCGGTAGCAATTTCAATAAAAGTAATTTTGATAGAGCGCGTCTTTCATATCCTCAATCTGGATCAAGCTTCAAACCATTTATTTATGCTACGGCTCTTGCTGGAGAATATAATGCATCATCTTTAATAAATGACGCGCCTATTGCGTTTGAAGATAAAAATCTTGAAAGCGTTTGGAGGCCGCAAAACTATACTGGAAAATTTTATGGCCCAACCTCTATCAGAGATGCATTGATTAGGTCTATTAATATAGTTTCCATAAAACTACTAAGGGAAATAGGTATTAGTAAATCCCATGATTTTATTCAAAAATTTGGGTTTGAAAAATCAAGATTACCATCTGATCTTTCATTGGCTTTAGGATCTGGAAATTTTTCACCTACAGAAATGGTGCGTGCATTTAGTGTAATAGCAAATGGTGGATATTTAGTTGACCCTTATTATATTTCAAGAATTGAGGATAGAGATGGAAATACTATTTACTCTCACAATGATTATAGCAATCTTAAAGACAACATAGAAATCAAAGCTTTCCCTTGGTTAAATACACTTGAGATGAATATTAAAAAACCATATTATCTAATCAATCCTAAACTTCAAACAGATCCTGTAATAGATGAAAGAGTTGCATTTCTTTTAAAAGATATATTGCAGGAATTTATGCAAAGAGGATCTGCTGGAAGAAAATCCTCTTTTTTAAAAAGAGATGATATAGCTGGGAAAACTGGAACTACCAACGATGCAGTAAGTACTTGGTTTTCTGGTTTCCATGAAGACTTAGTTACAACGGTATGGGTTGGAACTGATGACTTTTCGTCATTGGGTGAAAACGAATATGGATCAACAATAGCTCTACCAATATGGCTAGATTACATGAATGAAGAATTAAATTCCTTAGAAATAAAAGAAAAAAATATACCTCAGGGGTTATCTTTTGTTAGGGTAAATAAAAAAACAGGTAAGATCGATACTTTAGAAAATGATAATACTTATTTTGAATTATTTTTAGATGAAAATATAGAAGATTAGCTCTTAAAAATATTAATACTAATTAGATTCCATATATTTTCTATGTAACTGCTTGGTGAGTCTTTAAATTTTGACCTAATATATCTTCCAACATTGCCCTCAAGACATGTAACTATTAATTGCGCAGAGATTCCAGGTTGAGTTATTAGATTGTTAGAATCTTCTGCAAGCATTTGCTTAATTGATAGCTCTAATCTTTCAAAGAATTGATTTACAGCATCAGAAACATTTTGTTCATCAGAAGAAAGTGCTTCTCTTGAAATAAGCCTTGCAAAACCCTTATTTTTTTCAATAAAAATCATAAAAAATAAGAAAGTATTTTTAACTTTATCTTTAGATCCTAAATCAGATTTTTTTAGTTCAGAGCATTTACTAAAAATTGCACTGTCACAGTAAGAAAAAAGCTCAGCATATATCGTTCTTTTACTTGGAAAATGTCTATATAAAGCTGCTTCAGTTATCTCTGACTTCTCAGCAAGAAGGGCTGTAGTAATTTTTGATAAATTTCTTTCCTCAAGAAGACTTGCCAGTGATTGCAAAATAATATTTTTTCTATCATTTTTCATTAGTTACTCTAAATTTATATCAATCTCGGGACAAATGCGAGATAGTTCTGAAATAAACTCCTCTTGAATTCTGTTCATAGACTCAAATGAATTACCTTCAAATCTCAAGACAAGTTTTGGAGTAGTGTTGGATGCTCTCAACAAACCCCAGCCATCTTTAAAATTTGTTCTTAGTCCATCTATAGTTATTTTTTCGCCCTTTAATTGAGACTCCTCAATAAATCTTTCAACTATTTTAAATTTATTTTCATCAGTAACAGTCATATTTAACTCTGGAGTTGAAAAAGAATCAGGGAATCTTGAGAATATATCTGAAATTGATTTATTTGATTTTGCTAATATTTCAGCAGTTCTAACAGCCGCATAAGGGCCATCATCGAAACCATACCACCTATCATTAAAAAATATATGCCCACTCATTTCTCCACCCAACAATGCATTATTTTTTTTAATCGCATTTTTAATATGAAAGTGTCCCGTTGGAGACATGATAGGGTTTCCGCCATTGCTGGATATAATATTTTCAAGATGATTAGAACATTTGACATCAAATACTATCCCACCTTTTCTTTTTTTTAAAATATCTTCAGAAAATAACATCATTTGCTTATCAGGAAATATCATTTCTCCTTTATTGGTTATTAGACCAACTCTATCTCCATCACCATCAAAAGCAAAACCAATATCTGCATTTTGTTTTTTAACTTCTGAAATAATATCCTTTAAATTTTCGAGTTTACCAGGATCAGGGTGATGGTTTGGGAAATTCCCATCAACTTCACTATGCAACTCAATCACCTCGCAACCTAATTTTTTAAATAATTCTGGCGCAACGTGACCAGCGGCACCATTTCCACTATCAAGAACTACTTTTAAATTACTTAAATCATCCATAACATTATCAATAACCTCATTAATATAAAGATCTTTTATATCGCTATAAGTGATTTGTCCTCGATTTATAATTTCCAGACCTGCATCATCCTTAATCAATGTCAATATTTCATTTCCTGAAACCGAACTGTCATTAATAACCATTTTTATTCCATTATAATCTTTAGGGTTATGACTTCCGGTAATCATTATTCCACTTTTAGAATTTTCCTTTTTTGCAGCAAAATACAACATAGGGCTTGTAGCTAATCCTATACAATTAACATCTAAACCATAGCTAGCTATAGCTTCACAGAAATTTGAAAGAAGGGATTCACCTGAAAGCCTGCCATCTCTGGCAACAGCAATTGAATTAACATTTTCGGCCTTGCATTTTTTTGCAATACCTTTGGCTATGTCTTTAATGATACTTTCATTTAATTCTTCGGGATAAGTTCCTCTGATATCATTTTCTCTGAAAATTGACTCCTGCATTACTACTCAATCCTTTTGTTATTTTGTTTAGTTTGTCATAATAGCGAGTCGCTATTATATCTTGTAAAAATGTTTGTAAACACTGATTTAAAATATATATGGAAGAATGGCTCTTATGAAAAATGGGATGATAGTTCTGTCCATATCTTGTCTCACACAGTTCATTATGGAACAGGCGTATTCGAGGGCGTTAGAGCATATAAAACTGACGCAGGCGCAGCGATTTTCAGATTAAATGATCATACAGAAAGGTTATTTGATGCCGCGAGTAAGATTGGTGTAAAGATTCCTTACTCTAAGGATGAGTTAAATCAAGTTCAAAAAGATATATTTATAAAAAACAATCTTTCAGAAGGATATCTTAGACCTTTAGTATTTTTGGGAAGTGAGTCCTTAGGAATTAGAGCAACAGAGTTATCTGTAAACGTTGCAATTGCTGCATGGGAATGGCCTTCATATATGAGCCCTGAAGCAAAGAAAAATGGCATAGCTGTAATTAAATCATCTTATGAACAATATAGTAATCCGTTGCATTCAGGCTATAAAATTATTGGAACTTATATTAATTCTACAATGGCACTTCACGAAGCTATTGAGAAAGGCGCAGATGAAGCTTTACTACTAGATAAGAATGGATATGTATCAGAAGGGAGTGGAGAAAATATATTCTTGGTCAATAAAGACATTATATACACCCCAAAAACAGACCATTGCTTGAATGGAATAACAAGACAATCAGTTATACAAATAGCTCGAGATCTGGGCTTTGAAGTTATAGAAAAAGATATCACATATGATGAACTAATTAGCAGTGATGAAGTGTTCTTCTCAGGTACAGCAGTAGAAATAACACCGATATCAAAGATTGATCAAACTACTATTGGCTCTGGATCAGTCGGACGTATAACAGAAAAGCTACAAACTACATATGTTGATATAGTTTGTGGTCGAAATGATAAGTATAAAGATTGGCTAAGTATAGTCTCTGAATAAATATTTTGAAAAAGCTAAAGATAGCAATTCTTAGTTATAGAAGTGCACCTTACGGTGGGGGCCAGGGGGTATACGTTAATGATATTTCAAGAGCATTGTCGATCATGGGTCATAAAGTAGATGTAATTTCCGGTCCCCCATACCCCTTTCTATCAGACCAAGTTAATCTCATCAAATTACCTGGCTTAGACCTATTTCAAACATTTTCTTTTAAAGAAAGATTAAAAATTTTTTTAAATAAAAAGGATAAAAAGCTTATAGATTTTTATGAATTTACTTCTACTCTTCTTGGTAGTTTTCCTGAGATGAGAACATTTGGTTATAGAGCTAATAATTTTCTAAAAATTAATAATAATTATGATGTAGTTATTGATAATCAGTCTCTAAGTTATGGCATGTTGGAAGTACAAAAAAGGTTTCCTTTTATCGAAATTGTTCATCATCCAATATCAAAGGATTTTAAGTTTGAGTTAGAATCAGCAAATACTTTTGCATATAAGCTTTCTAGGTATAGGTGGTATTCATTTTTAAAGATGCAAAAAAAAGTCGCTAAAAATATTAATAGTATTATCACACCTTCAAAAAATTCTCTAAGAGATATTGAGTTTGATTTTGGCGCTAATAAAGAGAATATAAGAGTTATACATAATGGATTAGATATTGATATTTTCATTCCTTATAAAGACATTAAAAGAATTCCATTTAGACTGATTACTACTGCAAGTGCAGATGTAGCTTTAAAAGGTCTTGATTACACATTAAAATCTTTGTTTGTATTATCCAAAGAATTTCCTGAAATATCTTTACTAGTCATAGGGCATATGAAAAATGATGGCCATACTTCTAGATTAATTGAAGAGCTTTCAATTCAAGACAGAGTAACATTTAAAACAGGTCTTACTAAAGAAGAAATAGCAAAAGAATATGCATCAAGCTCAATTGCAATTGTTAGTTCATTATATGAAGGCTTTGGGTATCCAGTTATTGAAGCAATGAGTTGCGAAACTCCGCTCATAGCTACAAACACAGCGTCAATTCCAGAATTAGTTGGCGAATTCGCCAGCTTAGTTACTCCAAAAAATACGCATGAACTATCTGAATCAATTAAAAATATTTTTAATAATTATCAAAAATTTGAAAAAATTGCAGAAAGCGGCAGACAACATATAATTAATAATTTTAATTGGCTAAAAATAACCCAAGAGTATGAAGTGATGATCTTTCAAGCAATTCAAGATTTTAAAAATGCTAACCTTTAATTTTTCAAAGATAAAGCTAGAAAATTTTAACGGCATCATGCTTGATCTTGGATGTGGAGAGGGCAGGCATATTTTTGCTTCAATGGAAGCATTTCCCAACATGCAATGTGTTGGCTTAGACCCGCATTTAGAATCATTAGATAAGTCTTTAGAGGGTCTTGAATTTTTTGAATCAATCTCGAATAAAAAAACTAGTTTTTTAAGTGGCTCAGCTTATAAACTTCCTTTTGGTGATAATACATTTGACATGATTATATGTTCAGAGGTTTTAGAACACCTTCATGAATACAAAGAGGCTATTAATGAAGTTCACAGAGTCTTAAAACCTGGCGGCAAATTTTTAGCTAGTGTGCCTGCTGAATTACCAGAAAAGATTTGCTGGGCTCTTTCAAGAGATTATCAAAATCAGCCTGGAGGTCATCTAAGGATATTTAAGAAAAAATCTTTAATCCACGAGATAACATCAAGGGGATTTGTTTATCTTGATTCTGAAAGATTCCATTCTATACATTCTGCATACTGGTGGCTGAGATGTATTTTTTGGAAAAATCAAGATTCAAATAAACTTATAAATTGGTATAAAAAATTACTTGAGATTCATATTCTAAAAAAACCAGCCTGGTTAGATTTTATTGATAGAGCTTTTAATCCTATTATGGGTAAAAGCATTGCTTTTTATTTTGAAAAAAAATGAATTGGTCCTATCTAAAAGATCAATATAGACCATCTAAAAATTGGATCATTTTAAATCAGTCCTTAGATGGTCACATCACATGGGATAAAAAAGGCAAATGCGATTCATGGGATCACTGCGAATGTCTAATTGCTCTAAGCATATATGAGGAGTGGGAAGCGTTTTGGAAGGGAGTGAACTGGTTTTTTGATAATATCAATGATAAAGGTTTGATTTTTGCAGAATTCCAAAATGGCAAGCCTTCAAAAAAACACTTTGAAAGT
>Ga0233395_1000681_pt1 | contig 17387 bp, 17 predicted proteins | sample 27DmetaG_FD_186029 | JGI IMG/M metagenome (GOLD analysis project Ga0233395, IMG submission 186029) | Seawater microbial communities from Monterey Bay, California, United States - 27D | ecosystem: Environmental > Aquatic > Marine > Coastal | place: USA: California | collected 2016-10-12 | reverse complement strand
GTTCGATCTTCTGTAGTGTAGGCATTCAAGCCTTTTGCTCCCAGCATAGCAATCATCTTATCATACTCATTTGGAATTGCTAATAGTGCTGCCTCATTGGAGAGTTTATCTATTTTTTTGTAATGTACTTTTCGTTCTTCAGGATCGGTTAGTTTAGCATAATCGTTGAAAAGTTTTTCGATAGTATCTAAAAGTGGTTTTTCCTTTCCATAGTCTTTGGTTCCAAAAAACTGGTTCCCCTTAAACATCATGTGCTCTAGATAATGAGCGAGACCGGTATTGTTTTCAGGATCGTTTTTTCCTCCAGCTTTAACTGCTGTAAAAATATGAACTCTTGGAGCATTTTCGAATTTACTCAAATAAACTTTTAAGCCGTTTTCTAGCGTGTAAATTCGAGTTTGTGTAGGGTCATCTGTAACATAATCATAGGTGTAGCCAGCTGAATTTGCAGTTTGCGTTTTATATTTTTGTTTTGTACAAGAAGTAATTACAAGACAAAAGAGAAAAATTAATAGTTGTTTTGTTAAGTTCATTTTTAGGACTTTTTTAAAGTGCAGCCAAGTTACATAATTTACAACATATAAACGCCGTGTAAAGCTTTTCCATTATTTTTGCCATAGCATGAAATCATTAAATGATAAAGAAGTCCATCAACTTGCGATGCAAGAAGTAGGCAGTTTCTTGGAAAAAGAAGGATATGAATTTTTAGCTGTCAATTCTCAATTGAAAAGGTCACCGCAATTTGTATGTGTAAAAGACCAAATTCTTTATTTTGTAGTCGTTAAAGGGTGCTTGTATCCAAAGTCTCCTAAGTCATATGATCTTGAGCACATGAATAAAGTAAAAATTCATGCCGAAAAGAATCAAGCAAAATTATTATTTGCGGGGGTTGGCTTTGCAGATGCAACAAATTACAGCCTCCCCTTATATAAAAACAATTCTTATGTGGTTAATTTTAGTGGACTTGAAAAAATATTATAGACTTCTCATTGTTCTAACTTTTCTAAGTTGTGAATTGTCAAAACAACACGCGTTTCAAAGGGTTCAAGGTTTTGCATTAGGAACTACTTACTCCATTAGTTACCACAATCCTAAACTTGATTCTACGACTTTAGAAAAGGCTGTAGATTCTATCATTAATGTTATGAATCAATCCATGTCCACTTATGTAAAAGACTCGGATATTTCCAAGATTAATCGGGGGGATAGTCTCTTGGAAATTGATAAACATTTTGAAAAAGTCTATAGAACGGCCTCTGAAGTATGGAAAAAAACACAAGGTTACTTTGATCCAACTGTAGGGTCTTTGGTTAATGCTTATGGTTTTGGTCCAGAATCTGGTCTTAAAGAACTTTCTGAAATCAAGAAAGAAGCGCTCCTTGCTTACACGGGATGGGAGAAAACTTTTCTAACGCAAAAAAAGACGATCCAAAAAGGGCACCCAAAATTATATTTTGATTTTAATGCTTTAGCCAAAGGTTATGCAGTAGACGTAATCGCAGAGTATCTTCGTTCGCTTTCGCTTAGTTCTTTTTTGGTTGAGATAGGAGGTGAAATTGTCGCTGAAGGATTAAGTCCAAAGACTGGAGGGTTATGGAAGGTAGCCATAGATGATCCCCAACAAAAGGAAGACAGAAAATTTATAAAAGTCATTAGTTTAAAAGACGAGGCCTTAGCAACATCAGGAAACTACAGAAAGTATAAAATTGATCAAGTAAGTGGGAGGAGGTTGGTGCATTCCGTAAATCCTAAAACAGGAGATGCTTTTCCAACTAATGTTTTGAGTGCTTCGGTTATCGCTCCAAATTGTATGTTAGCGGATGCTTATGCAACTGCGCTGATGGTAATGCCTTTTGAAAAAAGCAAGACTTTGATTGAAAGGGAAACTTTACTTGAGGCGTATTGGATCATTGAAACCGAAACGGGAGCAATAGAGGAGGTGGTTTCTTCGGGTTTTACAAAAGAGTAAGTTTAGATTTTTTTGGCTAAGGGGATGGAGTCTTTTTGCAAGCCAAAACGATTAAATTCTTCTTCAGTCAAGCTAGAGGCGTAGGATATAGCTTGCGATTTAAAACCCACTTGGTCTAAAAAAGAATAGAAATCCTTTCCGTATATTCTTACATGATCATATTGACCAAAAACTTTTGTTCGCTCTTTTTTATCTAGAATCGAATTGTCTTCAAAAGTTTTTTCTCTTTGTTCTTCGAGGGGAACTTGAGCAATTAATGTCCCACCTTTTTTTAATACGCGATACAGTTCTTCCATAGCTTTAATATGATCTTGGATATGTTCCAAAACATGATTGCATAGAATCAAATCATAGGTATTTTCTTCAAAGGGAAGTGCACAGATATCTGCTTTGACTTCTGCCAAAGGGGAGTCGAGGTCGGCGGTGGTATAGTTCCAATGCTCAAAAGATTTAAACTTCTTATACAACACCTGTTCTGGTGCGAGATGAAGCACTTTTAGCGATTGTTCTAAAAAACGGGTTTCCCTCTCTAAATAAAGCCAAAGTAATCGATGACGCTCTAAAGAAAGTGTACCAGGACACAGAGCATTTGGGCGAAGTTTTAGGTACCCATAGGGAAGAAATTTCCTATAGGAACTCCCATCAATAGGATCTACATAACGATTTCCTCTGTAATACCATTTGATTATAGGTCTAAACCATAGACTCAGACGAATTAACCAAGGTCTAGGGAAAAAATTTAAGAGCCCTCTCATATCACTAAGGGCTCTTTTCTAAAGGGAGCTTCTTCTGAGCTACTAATTCCTAGAGCATCGTAAATGTATTGGAATGTGGAGAGTAATTCAGGCTTTCCTTCGACGAGTGCGACATTGTGTTCAAAGTGGGCACTGGCTTTTCCATCAGCAGTGAGAATGGTCCAACCATCATTAAGTTGTTTGATGCGATGCGTTCCCATATTGATCATTGGTTCTATTGCCAATACCATTCCGTTTAAAAATTTTTTACCCGTTCCTCTTCTTCCGTAATTAGCAACTTCGGGACCTTCATGCATTTCTTTTCCCAATCCATGACCTACCAATTCTCGTACAACACCATAGCCTTCCTTTTCACAATATTTTTGAATAGCGTGACCCAAATCTCCTAATCGTTTTCCTTTTTCAAAGTGCTTGATGCCTTCATATAGTGAAGCCTTGGTAACTTCAAGCAATTTTTCAATTTCAGGGGCTATGGTTCCCACTTTAAAAGTGTAGGCGTGATCCCCATAAAATCCGTTTTTTAAAGCGCCGCAGTCAATGGAGATGATGTCTCCTTCTTCTAGGGGGGTGTCATTAGGAATTCCGTGTACTACTTGAGCATTGGGACTCATGCAAAGCGTATTAGGAAAATCATAGAGACCCAAAAACCCGGGTACCGCTCCTAGGTCTAGTATGTGGCTTTCTGCGATTCGATCTAGTTCTAAGGTAGTTACTCCTGGTTTTATTTCTGAGGCTAAGACCCCTAGAGTTTTGGAAACGATTAAAGCACTTTCGCGAATTAATTCAATTTCTTCCAAAGATTTTAAGACAACTGCAGCCATATTTAGAAATCTGCGTAGGCGTTTTGGTAGGGCTGTTTTTTTAAAATTTTTGAAAAATCATCTAAGAGATTGACTACAGGAAATTCTACAATACGATTGTTTTCTTTTCCATTTTCCATAAAGATTAAAGTAGGAATATTAATAATATCGTATTTTTTTTCATAGCCCTCAGGACTGTCTTTATATTCTGAGATACTGTACATCTCGATAAGGTCTTGAGTAACATTTAAAGCGTCTAAAATTTTAAACATAGGGCCTAATTCACGTTGAGTATCACCGCACCAGGTACCTAAAAAGAGTTTAAAGGTTAAATTTTTAGCTAAAGACAGGTGTTCTTCTGCCCAACCATTAGGAATTTTCTGACTGTCATAGCTTGGCTGAAACCAAGCCATAAATTCCTCAGTATCTAGATTAGCACGATTCATATAACCTAGAACAACAGTTTCTCCCTCTTCTCCTATGAGTGTTTGAACTTCTAAGGGCTTTTGGTGCTTAAGGTTTACTGAACTTTTACATCCTAAAGCGATGGAAAATAGGAATAAAAAATAAATAGCAAATTTCATGATTTTACGAGTAAAGAATTTTGGGTCATTGTTTTTGGAATCTGAACATTCAATAAATCTAAAACAGTTGGAGCAATATTACCAAGAATACCGTTGTTAATTTTCTTCTTTTCTTTGTCAACTAGAATAATAGGAACAGGATTTGTAGTATGGGCTGTATTGGGGCTTCCATCAGAATTGATCATCGTTTCACAATTTCCGTGATCCGCAATGATAATAATTACGTAGTCTTTTTCTAATGCCGTTGCAACTACCGAAGCTGTACATTCATCTACAACTTCACAGGCTCGAATAGCAGCATTTAAGTCACCCGTATGTCCTACCATATCTGGGTTTGCAAAGTTTAAACATATAAAATCAGGGGCATCTACTTTAATTTTGTTGTTTATGGCATCTCTAATTTCAAAAGCACTCATCTCAGGTTTAAGGTCATAAGTGGCTACTTTTGGAGAAGGACATAAAATTCGTTCTTCATCCTCAAAAGGGGTTTCTCTTCCTCCGTTAAAGAAAAATGTTACGTGTGGATATTTTTCTGTTTCTGCAATACGAACTTGAGTTTTGCCTGCTTTTGAAAGTACTTCTCCAAGGGTATCACTTAAATTATCCTTATCAAAAACGACATTAACCTTATTAAATGATTCATCGTAATTGGTCAGCGTAACATAGTATAGATCCAAAGGCTGCATATCAAAATCTGGGAATGCTTTTTGAGATAAAACCTGTGTTAATTCCCTTCCTCTGTCTGTTCTGAAATTAAAAAATAACACTACATCTCCAGGCTCAATGGTGGTTATCGCTTGACCTTGAACATTTGATTTATATAGGGGCTTGATAAATTCATCGGTTATTTTATTCTTATAACTATTTTCAAGGCTGAGTTTAAAATCTGAGGTGGCTTCTCCCTTTCCATGCACCAAAAGGTCGTAGGTTTCTTTGATCCGCTCCCACCTTTGGTCACGATCCATAGCATAATACCTCCCAATAAGGGAAGCAAGCTGTCCTCCGGTCTCGAACATTTTTTTCTCTATACGGTCAATAAAGTTTATTCCCGATTGGGGATCGACGTCTCTTCCGTCAGTAAAAGCATGTAGGAAAACCTGTTCTAAATCAAATTCATTAATTAAATCAAGTAACCCTTCCAAATGGTCTACATGAGAATGTACTCCACCATCTGATAACAAGCCGAGTAAATGCATCTTTTTGTTTTCCTTTTTGGCGTAGTTTAAACCATCAATTAATACAGGTTCATTTCGTAACTGATCGTTTTTTATGGCTCGATTAATTTTAGCTAAATCTTGATAAACAATTCTTCCGGCTCCAAGGTTCATATGACCCACTTCACTATTTCCCATCTGACCCTTGGGGAGTCCTACATGTTCCCCATCGGTTCTAAGGGTACTGTGAGCATAGTTTTTATAAAGGGAATCAATGAAGGGAGTTTGAGCCTTATCGATTGCAGAAACCTCTGGATTAGGGGAGTTCCCCCAGCCATCCAAAATCATTAAGAGGGTTTTTTGGGCCATGAAAATTATTTTGGCAAAGATACGAATTAGTCTGTTCTAGTAAGAATCCCTTGAGCTGAAAAAAAAACTGTTTCTTTGCAAATAAAACCGTTGAAAAAAGGGATCGTTTACCGTTCTACAGGTAGTTGGTATGTTGTTGAATCAGAAGGGGTTTTTTATTCATGTAGGATTAAAGGGAAACTTCGACTAGAAGGAATTCAAAGTACCAACCCAATTGCAGTGGGGGATCGCGTTTTTTTTGAAATTGATGAAAAAGCCGCAAAGCCACAGGGCAGTATCCTTAAGATAGAAGAACGTCAAAATTACATCGTCCGAAAATCAGTAAACCTATCCAAGCAAACCCATATCATTGCTTCAAACATCGATCAAGTTTTTTTGATGATTACCTTAAACAATCCTCCAACTTTCCCAGCCTTTGTTGATCGTTTTTTAGTGACTGCAGAAGCATATCAAATTCCAGCAATATTGCTCTTTAATAAAATGGATAGTTATGATGATGAAGAATTAAAGGAATTAAGAGCATTTAAAGAAATTTACGAAAAGATAGGATACCTTACCTTCGAGATTTCAGCACTTAAAGGGTGGAGTATTGACGAACTAAAAAAATTGATAAAAAATAAGGTAGGGATGTTCGCAGGTCATAGTGGAGTAGGGAAATCTACACTTTTAAATGTGATAGCTCCAGAATTAGACTTAAAGACGGCTCCTATCTCAGATTTACATCAACAAGGGACCCATACCACTACTTTTGCTGAGATGTTTGCTTTAGGTGATGGAATCAAAATCATCGACACTCCAGGAATTAAAGGTTTTGGTGTTGTAGATATGGCTAAAGACGAAATTGGTAATTATTTCCCAGAATTTTATAAACTTAAAAATCAATGTAAATTTCACAATTGTTTACATCAAAACGAACCTCAATGCGCAGTTATAAAATCATTAGAGCAGGGCAGAATTGCAAAGAGTAGGTACGATAGTTACATACAGATGCTAGCGGACGATAAACTTCACAGAAATTGATATGAGGGTTTTAGTTCAAAGGGTAAAAAATGCCCATGTCTTAATTAATAAAAAAGAGAAACGATCTATTGGTTTGGGTCTTATGGTGTTGTTGGGAATCGAACATGAAGACGAATCAAATGACGTACAGTGGCTCGTAAATAAGGTGTTAAACCTAAGAGTTTTCGCAGACGAATCGGGGATAATGAATAAATCTCTATTGGACATCAAGGGTGAATTGATGGTTGTCAGTCAATTTACGCTAATGGCAGCTACAAAAAAAGGCAACAGACCTTCCTACATTCGTGCTGCAAAGCACCAACATGCAATCCCACTATATGAATTATTTGTGAATACTGCCGAAACTAATCTCCGATCAAAAGTTGCAACAGGAAGTTTCGGAGCCGATATGGAAATTGAATTGGTTAATGACGGTCCTGTTACAATCTGGATAGACTCTAAAAACAAAGAATAAATTTTAAAGTTTACAGCAGGTTTACTTCTATTTCTAGTTGAATTTCAAATTCTTTAAACACCAGTTCTTGAATTTCCTTTGCTAAATTTAAAAGTTCACTTCCCTTGGCATTCCCATAGTTGACTAATACCAAAGCTTGCTTTTTGTGAACTCCAGCATCTCCTTGGCGTTTTCCTTTAAACCCCAATTTATCGATCATCCATGCTGCAGGAATTTTTATACACCCATCCTGGTCTGGGTAGTGGGGAAGTTCTGGGTATTTTTTTAAAAGTTTATTGAAGTGATGTGTTGTGATTATTGGGTTTTTAAAAAAACTTCCACTATTTCCTATTTGGTTGGGGTCGGGAAGCTTAGATTTTCTAATACCTATAACAGCTTCTGCAACCGTTTGAATTGTTTTTGATTTTCCATCAAGTGCCGTTTGGAGCGTCCCATAATGAGATTGAATATGATGTGGCTTTTTTTGGAGTTTTAAGTTTACACTAGTAATGATAACACTCCCTTTAAGCTCTTTTTTAAAGATGGAGTTTCGATACCCAAAAGAACAAGCCTTTTTGTCGAAAGTTTTAAATGATAACGGTTCGATATCTAAAACCTTACAGCTGTGAAAAACGGATTCTAATTCTACGCCATAAGCACCAATATTTTGAATAGGGGCAGCACCGACACTTCCTGGAATTAATGCTAGGTTTTCAATTCCTCCGTAATCGTTTTCTAATGCCCATAGAACTAAATCATGCCAGTTTTCTCCTGCTTGAACTTTAATGACAACAGAATCTGATGTTTCTTCAACCAACTCAATGCCAAGGTTTTTCATCACTATTGTGAGTCCTTTATAGTTTTGAGTGAGCAGGATATTACTACCTCCTCCTAAAACGCGATAAGGACTTCCTTTCTTGGTTTCAAGAAGTTTAACTAATTGTTGTTCTGATTGAATGGCTATAAACGAATCCGTTTCAACATCTATCCCAAAGGTGTTGTAGTTTTTTAATGAAATGTTTTTTTCAATCATACGAGGCTTACTGCGTGAATTTTTTTGTAGGCCTCAAGTCCGAGTCTTAAAATAGTTGCCGCTAAATGAAGTTTTTCACTATCTAAAACAAAAGCAATCCGAACTTCATTTATTCCAACCCCGGGTGTAGAATAAAAACCTGTAGCTGGAGCCAGCATTACCGTTTTTTCATTATGATGGAATGAAGTCAATAAAAATTTTGAAAAGTCTTCTGCATTTTCAACAGGAAGTTTTGCGATACAATAAAAAGCACCCATAGGATGAGAAACTTCAACACCTGGGATTTCTTCCAAAGCTTGGATTAAAACATCTCTTCTTTTGCCATATTCTGCAATAACATTTTCAAGGTATGTTTTAGGGGCATCAAGAGCTGCTTCACTAGCCATTAGTGCGAAGGTAGGAGGAGATAAACGCAAGTGGGCAAACTTCAAAATATTTTGTATGAGTTCTTTATTCTTAGAGACAATACTTCCTACTCTTGCTCCACAGAGGCTATAGCGTTTTGAAACGGAATCGATCATCACGGTGTGCTGAGTACCCATAGGATTTCTAAGTATGGAGTAGTGTTCAACATCTCCGTGAATAAATTCCCTGTAAACTTCATCTACAATGAGAAAAATGTCGTGTTGAGCTGCTAATTCACAAAGGGTATCTATTTCAGTTTTATTGTAAACATAACCTGTTGGATTGGAAGGATTGCAAAGGAGTATGGCTTTAGTTCTTGAAGTTATTTTATCATTAATATTTTCTAAAGCGGGTAATTGAAAACGACTCTTAAACTCTGATATTACAGGAACTACTTTAACGCTGGCTGCACTTGCAAATCCGTTGTAGTTTGCGTAGAAAGGTTCTGGGATAATGATTTCATCTCCTGCATCACAAATTGAGTTTAAAGCAAAGGTAAGTGCCTCACTAGCTCCCGTGGTGATTAATATATCATCCGGACTGACATCAATATGGTGCTGGCTGTAGTATTTAGAAAGTTTTTTACGATAAGACAACTCTCCTTGCGAAGGACCATAAGGCAAAAGTTTTAAGTCAGAATTTTTGACTGCGTCAATGGCCTCTTTTGGCGCCTCAATATCAGGTTGACCTATGTTTAAATGAAGAACCTCTATTCCCTTTTCTTTTGCTTTGTCAGAAAAAACTACCAATTTCCGTATCGGTGAGGTTGGAAGCTCGATCCCTTTTTTAGATAATTGTGGCATACCATGAAGTAAAATGCAAAAATGCTAAAAAAACACATTACTTCACAATGTAAAGGTGTTTTAAAAAGAAGAATTACAAATATTTTATTGAAAGCGCTATAAAAATAATTCTTTAACCAAATTTTAGTTCCTAGGACTTTGGAAGAACTTCTCCTTTAATTTTTAATGCAACAATAGGATTTTCATTTACGTTAGTAGTTACAGTTATCGTTTTTCTAAAAGGGCCTTTCCGATTTTTAGTATCGTATTCGACAACAATTTCTCCTCTTTCTCCAGGAGCAACAGGTGCTTCAGGTTTTTTCGGGATGGTACAACCACAAGATGAGGCTACTTTTTTAATTATTAAGTCTTGATCACCATTGTTAATAAAAGCAAAGATGCGTTTTCCATCACTGCCGTTTTCAACAGTCCCGTAGTCAATAACTGTCGTATCGAATTCAATTTGTGGGCCTGAGGTTTGCGATGATAAAGGATAAGCTAAAACCAAAAAAAGTAATGATAAGTAGAGTTTAGTTTTCATATTGATGATTTTGAGTATTTAAATTTATAAATTTTCTTTTAAATCAAAAGGCATCATTTTTATTATAGATGAAGTGTCACTACTTTTGTCAACAAAAATTAGACCAAAAGACTTTATGGAAATTCATTCCAAGTTTAACCCCCAAAGCGTAGAAAGCAAATGGTACGAGTACTGGCAAGAAAATGCTTACTTCAATTCCATTCCCGATTCTAGAGAACCTTATACCCTTGTAATTCCACCTCCTAATGTCACAGGAGTTTTACATATGGGGCATATGTTGAACAATACTCTTCAAGACATCATCATACGACGAGCACGTATGAGGGGGTATAACGCTTGTTGGGTTCCTGGTACAGATCATGCTTCTATTGCTACTGAAGCCAAGGTGGTAGCCAAACTTAAAGAACAAGGAATTGACAAAAAAAGTTTAACAAGAGAAGCTTTTTTAGAACATGCATGGGAATGGACCCATCAATACGGGGGAGTGATTTTAGATCAACTTAAAAAACTGGGTTGTAGTTGTGACTGGAATAGGACAAAATTTACTCTAGACCCCGAGATGTCTGAATCTGTCATAAAAGTCTTCGTTAATTTATATGAAAAAGGGGAAATTTACAGAGGTTTCCGAATGGTAAATTGGGATCCAGAGGCTCAAACAACACTATCGGACGAGGAGGTGATTTATGAAGAAAAATCAGGAAATCTTTACCATTTGGCTTATCAAGTAGAAGATTCTGAAGAAAAGGTTATCATTGCAACGACACGTCCCGAAACACTGTTGGGAGATACAGCAGTTTGTATTAACCCTATGGATGAACGATACACTCACTTAAAAGGAAAATCAGTTGTTGTTCCTTTAGCAAACAGAAAAGTTCCTATTATTCAGGACGAATATGTGAGTATGGAATTTGGAACGGGTTGTTTAAAAGTGACCCCCGCTCATGATTTGAACGACAAGGCTCTTGGGGAAAAGCATGATTTGGAGTTCATAGATATTTTTAACCCCGATGCTAGTCTAAATGAAAAAGGTCTCCAATACAAAGGCTTGAATCGTTTTGTCGCTCGAAAGAAAATTGTCAAGGATCTTGAAGCTCAGGGGGTATTGGTTAAAACGGAACCTCATGTTCATAAAGTAGGGACTTCCGAAAGAACTAAAGCGGTCATTGAACCTCGATTGTCAGATCAATGGTTTTTAAAAACAAAGACCATAGCAAAACCTGCGATTGATGCCGTCTTAAAAAATGAAGACATCCAATTAGTCCCTGAGAAATTTAAAAACACCTACCGTCATTGGATGGAAAACATTCGCGATTGGAATATTTCACGCCAACTGTGGTGGGGACAGCGGATTCCTGCTTATTATTACGGCCCAAGCAAAAAAGATTTTGTGGTGGCTGAAAATAAAGATGACGCCTTAGAAAAGGCTAAAAAAGCAGCAAATATTCCAAGTTTAAGTGCTGCTGATTTATGTCAAGATGAGGATGTGTTAGACACATGGTTTTCATCTTGGTTATGGCCCATAACGGTATTTGATGGAATCCGAAATCCAGACAATGAAGAGATTTCATATTATTACCCTACTCAAGATTTAGTAACGGGTCCAGATATTTTATTCTTTTGGGTCGCACGAATGATCATGTCGGGTTATGAATATCGAAATAAACCTCCCTTTACTAAAGTTTATCTCACTGGTTTAGTCAGAGATAAAAAGGGAAGAAAAATGTCCAAACAGTTGGGAAATTCCCCAGATGCCTTAAAGCTGATAGAAGAATACGGTGCTGATGCTGTACGGGTAGGACTGATGCTAAGCTCTGCTGCGGGAAATGACTTATTATTTGATGAAAGCCTTTGTCAACAAGGGAAAAACTTTGCGAATAAAATTTGGAATGCTTTTCGCTTGATTCAGGGGTGGGATATAGATGAAAAAAGAAAAACAACTCATGCTTCAAGCGAAGCTTTAGACTGGTATGAAAGTCACTTTCAAAAAACCTTAGCATGGGTAGATGAAAATTTTGAAAAGTATCGAATTTCCGATGCATTAATGTCAATTTACAAGTTGGTATGGGATGATTTCTGTTCTTGGTTGCTCGAATTGATAAAACCCCCCTACGGAGAGTCTATAGAACGTGAGACTTATGAACGTCTTATCACATTGTTTGAAAATAATTTACGCCTTCTACACCCTTTTATGCCTTTTTTATCTGAAGAGTTATGGCATTACATTACCAAAAGAGAGAAAGAAGAAGCCCTTACAGTATCAGATTGGCCAAGCACTATAAAGTATAATGCCAAAATTATAGAGGACTTTGATTTAGCAAAAGAAATTACGGTTGCCGTTAGAAATTTTAGAAAAGAGAAACAACTATCCTTTAAAGAAGAGATTGAAATGTATGTCACTAAAAATAATGCCTCTTTGCCCTTTGAATCGAGTATAGGAAAGTTATCTAATATCTCTGCAATCCGCTACGATTCAGTTCCAAAAAATACATTTGGTGGAAGTTTTCGTGTAGGAACATATGAGTTTTTTATTCCTACCCAAGCCACAAACGATCCAGAAGCAGAACGAAAAAAGCTCAATGATGAATTGACCTATACGAAAGGCTTTTTAGTTTCTGTTGAAAAAAAGTTAGCAAATGAACGCTTTGTTGCCAATGCTCCAGAAAAAGTAATTGCTATCGAAAGAAAAAAAGTGGCAGACGCGAAGGAAAAAATTAGCCTCTTAGAAAAAAGCTTAGCTGCATTTTAGGCCTTATGAGCAATGGTTTGAACTCCTCCTTTTACCACATCTTTCAACGCGACATCTAAAGGAGTTCCAAGGGGTAAAAACAGATCTACCCGAGACCCAAATTTAATAAACCCAGCATCTGTACCTTGAACAACTTCCATCCCTTCTTCTGCGTAGTTTACTATTCTTCGAGCTAATGCACCAGCAATTTGACGATAAAGTACTTCTCCAAAAGTTTTATTTTTTAAAACGATGGTAGTCCTTTCATTGAGTTCTGATGATTTTGGATGCCAAGCAACCAAATATTTTCCAGGATGGTACTTGCTAAAAGTAACTTTACCACTCATGGTATAGCGGGTGACATGTACATTTGTTGGAGACATAAATATAGAAACCTGCAAACGTTGGTCTTTGAAGTATTCCTTTTCATAAACTTTCTGGATGATAACCACTTTACCATCTACAGGCGCGATAAGGTGATTTTCGTTTAGCGGTGTTACTCTTTTAGGGTTTCTAAAGAATTGTAGGACTAATATTAATTGGATTAAAGCGAATAGTTGTAAACCTAACTTTACTAAATAGGGGTTTTCAATTTTGTATTCTGCACCCAAAGCAATTATTGCTGCAAGTACGAATGAAGTCATGATGATTTGATATCCTTCTTTATGAAACATAGGAAACTAACATTAAAAATAAATAAACAAATGGCGCAGTATATAAAACACTGTCCATGCGATCGTAAAACCCTCCGTGGCCTGGAATAAGAGAACCACTGTCTTTGACCTCGGCTTGGCGTTTAAATTTTGATTGGATGAGATCACCCACAGTAGAAGTGGCTACAGTAATTAAAGCTAAAACAGGGAAAGTCCAAAAAGGATATTTTGGATGATAAGAAATCAGTAAAAATCCTGCTAAAAAGCAGATTAGACATCCACCTATTAAACCCTCCCAGGTCTTTTTTGGAGAAATTTTCTCAAACAATAATTTTTTTCCTAGACTTCTACCAAAGAGATAAGCAAAACTATTGTTCACCCAGATCAACAAATACATGCTTATTGAGACTCCATTAGTAATTTCGGATTCTAGGACAGAAGTTGCTATGATGACATACCCAGAAGCCACAATGTAAAAAAGTGTCAAGCCACTTTTTTGAAGCGGTTGGAGAAAGATCTTTTTTTGAGCAAATAAAAAGTAAGTCAATAAAAGATTGACTCCAATAGCCAGACCTATTAAGCTAAGGTGCAAAAAAGGATTTAGTTTTTGTTGGTAAAATTGATAAACAATAAAGCCAAAAAGAATGAAGGGGACTGGGCTTTTATACTTTATGAGTCTTTGAAATTCATATAGTGCAAGACTAGAAAAAAGAAAAATGACAATAATGAAGCTAAAATCAGATGACAAGGCTGAGGAAATGATCAATGTCACGTAGAGGAGTCCCGAAACGCTCCTAATAATCAAATCTTTCATAAACCTTAAAAATCTTCCAATAGCAAATATATGTTTTTTGCATTAGTCTGTGCCTCTTGATTTTTTTCTTTAATTGTTTGTGATTTTATTTTTAAAGTTGTGATATTCGTTGGAATTGTATCTACATACTTGCTTTTAAGTAGAGACATACCCTGACTAACATCTCTTGTGAGTTGTTTTATTTTTGCAGAAACAATTATGGTTTGGGGGAGTTCATCTAATTTAAAGTGATTGATTTGATGCTTGCTAAGTAAAATTTTACCCGTGTTGCCAATTAAGTATTCGCAGTGAATCAGCGCAGCTTTAAATTGATCCAGTTTACCAGAGGAATGAACAACAAATTGCGTTTGAAATAAATCAGAAAGGTTTTGGTTTAAACTGACAATTTGGTTGGGTTCCCAATTGTTTTCAAGACAGATTTTATTAAAATTAGAGAGGACTAGCTCTAAGGAATCATTGTATAAAAAATAACCACCAGAAGAGGTAAAGTTTTTTGCGAAACTTAAATCAATAGGATCTTCTTGTTTTGGAAGATAGGGACTTTTTTCGGGCTTTTTTAAGGACTTTTTACCGAAAAAATACTTCCATATACCCATGACTTACATCATTTATTTTTCTTAAGTGCTTTGGCTTCCTCTATTTTTTCATCATTAGTCTTAAAAGGTCTTTTCCCTAAGATACTTTCTAAATCATCTTTAAAAATAACTTCTTTTTCTAAGAGACGTTCAGCAAGTTGCCTTAATTTATCTTTTGAATTTTTCAACAAATCTATGGCACGTTCATATTGTTTTTCGATGATTTTTGAAATTTCTTTATCAATTACTTGAGCAGTTTGCTCAGAATAAGGCTTTGAAAAGTTGTAGTCCGTTTGTCCTGAAGAATCGTAGTAAGTAACATTCCCTAAAGTATCGTTTAAGCCGTAAATGGATACAATAGCTTTTGCTTGTCTAGTGACTTTTTCAAGATCACTTAACGCGCCAGTAGAAATCTTATTGAAAATGACTTTTTCTGCAGCTCTCCCACCAAGGGTAGCACACATTTCGTCTAACATTTGCTCGGTTCTAACGATTTGTCTTTCCTCAGGGAGATACCATGCAGCACCTAGGGACTGTCCTCTAGGGACTATCGTTACTTTTACTAGTGGTGCGGCATGTTCAAGCAGCCAACTTATAATGGCGTGACCCGCTTCGTGATAGGCAATAGTTTCTTTTTCTTCTGGAGTAATTATTTTGTTTTTCTTTTCTAAACCTCCTACAATTCTATCGACTGCATCAAGAAAGTCTTGTTTGCCTACAGATTTTTTGTTTTTTCGAGCTGCAATTAAAGCAGCTTCATTACATATATTAGCTATATCCGCTCCTGAAAATCCTGGAGTTTGCTTGGCCAGAAAATCTACATCAAGTGTTTTGGTGGTTTTGATCGGTTTTAGGTGTACTTTGAAAATCTCCTTACGTTCGTTAAGGTCTGGCAAATCAACATAGATTTGACGGTCAAAACGACCGGCTCTCATCAAAGCTTTGTCAAGAACGTCAGCACGGTTGGTAGCTGCAATTACAATGACATTGGTGTTTGTGCCAAAGCCGTCCATTTCAGTTAAAAGTTGATTCAAAGTATTTTCACGTTCATCGTTAGAACCTGTAATATTACTTTTACCTCTCGCACGTCCGATTGCATCAATTTCATCGATAAAAATAATCGAAGGGGCTTTGTCTTTGGCTTGTTTGAATAGGTCACGTACTCGCGATGCTCCAACCCCAACAAACATCTCAACAAAATCTGAGCCTGAAAGGGAAAAGAAAGGGACTTTAGCTTCTCCAGCTACAGCCTTAGCAAGTAGGGTTTTACCCGTGCCTGGTGAGCCGACAAGAAGTGCTCCTTTTGGAATTTTACCTCCAAGAATCGTATATTTTGTTGGATTTTTAAGAAAGTCAACAATTTCTTGGATTTCTTCTTTGGCGCCCTCTAAGCCTGCTACGTCTTTAAATGTTGTTTTAACGTCGGTGTTTTTATCAAATAGTTTTGCCTTGGATTTTCCGATATTAAAAATCTGCCCTCCTGGACCTCCGGAACCTCCACCAGACATTCTTCTCATTAAGAATATCCAGACTCCAATTATGATAATGATGGGCAAAAAACCAATGAGCGTATCCATCCATCTGTTTTCTACAGTAATAAACTCTAAACGAAATGGAATCCCATCTTTGCGGGCTTTTTCAAGTTTTTCTTCAAACAATTCTAAGCTACCAACTTCAAATTGATAGTGCGGGCCACTAGCATTTTCTTGCCCTAAGATGTTCTTTGAGACTACTCCTTTGTGTTCTGTCTTGCTAAGTGCTTCTGGAGTGAGAACCACCCGGACACTACTTTTATTTCGGATTATAATGACTTCACTAACGTCTCCCGCATTAAGGAACTTTTCAAAATTGTAGATATTTGTTTTACTCATAGATTGCCAATCGTTTCCTCCAAAGAGACTTAGGCCTAGCAGGACGAATATAATGGCTCCATAGATCCAATAAATGTTAAACTTTGGGGGTATAGGTTTTCTTTCTTCTTTCATAGTTTTTAATAATTCGAAGCAATGAGAGTGCTTTTGGCATCACCCCAAAGCTCTTCGATATTGTAAAATTCACGGGTTTGTTTTTGAAATACGTGAACTACTATGTTCACATAGTCTATCAAAACCCATTCTGCAACTTCCAAACCTTCGGTATGAAAAGGTTTTTCTTGCAGAGCCTTGCTCACAGTTTTTTGGATGGAATTGACAACTGCTGTAACTTGGGTATTTGAGTTTGCACTACAAATTACAAAAAACTCACACGGTGTGTTTTCAATCTCCCTAAGGTCCATTTGTTGGATGTCCTCTCCTTTTACATTTTCAATTCCTCGGATAATTTCTTCCAAGAGGTTGTTAGCACTTTTTTCTTTATTTACCATTAAGTGACGCTCTTTTCAACAAATTTATTACTTTTTAGGTCGCTTAAGCAGACTTCTATGAGCAATTTAAAAATTATCAAACTTGATGCCACCCCTTCAACGAATGATTATTTAAAAAAAAGGCAATCATCTGGGAAAAGTTCTGACGGGGAATTGGTATGGACAAGAGACCAAACATCTGGGAGAGGTCAGCGCGAAAACCTATGGAGGTCCGATTCAAAAAAAAGCTTAACCTTCAGTATTTATAGGGAGTTAGGGGGTATTGACCTTCAAAGCCCTTTTATAATTAGTGCTGTAGTTTCTCTAGGGTTGCTTCGGGCATTAGACCAATTTCAAATACCCGATCTTGCTATAAAATGGCCAAACGACATTTTGTCATGCAATCACAAAATAGGAGGCATCCTAATTGAGAA